>OCVQ010002039.1_pt1 | contig 14018 bp, 15 predicted proteins | sample 1539061 | NCBI WGS metagenome assembly OCVQ01 (sample SAMEA3355526, study PRJEB22509) | marine metagenome | biome: marine; feature: river plume; material: water | place: USA | collected 2010-08-08 | depth 0.5 m | reverse complement strand
TATATATATAATAGAGATGAGCGCACCAAAAAGAAGTAAATCCCCTATACGAACGCGTAGTGACCAATACGAAAGAGATAATGCCAAACGTATCCAATACAACCAGGATATGGCTGATTTCAACCAAGCCATGGAGAAGGAGGTATATGGTGAACATCCACATTTAAGTAGATACAGAACAAAGAAAGAATACGATGAGATGATGGCAGAATACAAAGTTAGATACGACGATGCGATGGCTTCGAAACGGGACGCAATTAATAACAGATATGACATACCCCCCGTTGCTCAAGAAGAACTTTTGACTGGGAATTATGCAACGGCGATAAAAAAAGAGAAGGCCTTCGCTGCGAGGAATAAAGAACCAATAAGACCTTTTGGCCTATCAGATGACCCCCTACCGGAGCCTAGTATTTATAATAAGTTGACAGATAATGTCGCCAAAGTGGCTTCGACGATTAAAGATGGTGTTCGTGGTGGTGTTGATGGGTTGACAGATACAGCCGCACAAGCGGCTTTGAAAATTGGAAAGAGGGTTCGTGATGCTGTCAAATATACTACAGGTAAAGGACCATCCAAATCCCCTAAATTAGGGAGAGACCTTACGCCCTCCTACAAGGAGGCTATGGATGATTGGGAAAATGATATGAAGGTTTGGGAAGCGGCCAAGGATGAATACGCAGCCAAGAATAAGATATATAAGGATTCGGGAATGACAAAGGAACAGTACGACAGATGGATGAAAGACAAGCATGATGTATTGCCCTTCGTGGGCAAGGACCTCATAGAACAAAAATTTCCAGATGACAGGCCTGGCATCCATCCATATAATGCCAGAACAGTTAACCTATATAATACTATAATAGATGAGATTGCTTATGAAGATAGGAAGTTCCAACCATTCTATAAGGAGTATCCACAACCAGTAAAACCAGAAGAACCAGAAGAACAAGAAAAAGAATGTGATGAAGAAGGAGTTTGTGTTATAAGTGGCGGCAAGACTAGAAAAGCAAAGAAATCAAAGAAATCAAAAGCAAAGAAAGCAAAGAAATCAAAGAAATCAAAGAAATCAAAAGCAAAGAAATCAAAATCAAAGAAATCAAAGAAATACCGACATTAAATAAGAATATAATTTGTAAATATATCATTATTCACATTGATAATGTATAAAGAACAACGTGAATAAATATAATAAACAAAAAATGAGAGTGTTTATTATATTTATTAAAGTATTGATACAATATATATATATATTTGATTATGAAAAAAACAATTTGCTATAAGGGATATGGTTCTAAAAAATCAGGAAACCATACAAGAAAACAATTTAAGAAAACAATGCGAAAACATCATATTTATGATTGTTTAAATAAGTTTTGCAAGGAATCAAAAGATAAACAAATATGCAAATTATCGCGAAAATGTAATCGTCGTAATAAACGCAAAAAAAAATTTAATGTGAACCAGTGGGTAAAATGGTCTGGTTCATATTATGGAAAATGTGTTAAATCATAAACCCTATTTTAAATATCCAAAGAAGTAACAGATGTGAAGCATACTTTATATTCAGCGTAAATTTTATTTTTAATTCTAGTACATCTTACATCAAATGGAATATTTGCACATAATAACTTATTGGAATTTGCATTAAATTTAATATGAAAATTATCTTTATGAAGTTTATCGACATTTAATTTACGATATTGTTTAAATGCATTAAATAACTGAGTATTAATGTGCTTAATTATATTAATAAATTCTTCATTTTCAAGAATTATCCATTTGTCTCCATTATAAACATATAATATGTATTTTTTTTGATTGAAACATCTAATGATGGAATCTATTTCGTAATGATTTGATAAATGTTTCTTCATTATATCGCAAACACCATTTATATAATTACTGTCAAATATAAAATTCAAATCCTCTATAGAAATATCTATATCATCAAATGCATTAACAAATGATACATCATCATGACTAATACTACTATTAGTAATACTACTACTATTAGTAATATTAGTAATACTACTATCATTTAACCATTTAAGAACATCCATCTTTCTATTTTTTGTATAAATTTGGTTTTTGATAGATTGTAATTCTTTTTGAACTTCATTATATTTATCAGTAAGATTTGTAATCATATTCATCAATTGCGTATTTGTCGGAGTTTTCGTAAAAGCAAGTTCTCTATCACAATATAATATATGTTTCTCAAAACATCCTTTTTTCTTGATGCAAGTAAAGCAATTAGGACAGTTTACAATCTCTTTTACAGACATTTTATCTTTAAAAGTTAACTTTAATATAACCAATCACATCATATCATATCATATCAATTTTATTATAAATATAGTATATATTATGTCAGATACAGAATGTCATTGTGATGGTGGAATAGCATACGGTATATCTCAATGTAGAGGTTGTGGTTGTACGTATACATGTTATTATGATAGTTCAGGTAATCTTATAAATTGCGATGCGCCAACTTGCTCGCCGGCGGATCTAAGTGAAATAACCCAAAAAAGAATGTGGAATACAGTTCGTGTTCCTGCGTCAGAATATACAATGAATCTAGGCAGTTTAACTGTATATCAACCCCCTACTTTATCTACTGGTGTAAATTGGAATCAAATGAGTGATCGTGCGTTACCATCTAATTCAAATATTACAACTAAAGTAGTTGTGCCTTCTCATGGTAATTCAACTAAATTTTCTATAACCAAAGAACGTCCAGGTTCACAAAGGTCTGGAGGTACAGGTGTAGATATAAAACATGGAAGTTATGCCAGATATTTAGCTAGATTAAAAGGAAAAGGTCCATTAAGAACTCAAAAAACAACAGTGACAAATATTCCATTACAAGGAAATAAAACGAAATCGTATGGAATTGTGAAATCTAGGTCTTGTTTATGCTTTGTATAATAAAATATGTAAAATAGTAATAATATATTGAGGTATTGTATAATGCCTCAACATATTAGAATGATTATTCCAGCTAGACAATCTAGACATACATTGGTAAATGTGGTTCAAAATAGCCAAGTCAATATCAATAACAATAACAATAACAATATAATGAATACGATGAGCTATTCAAGAAGACCATGTGTTGGAACGATGTCTACTATTTTCAATTCAAGAGGTGTATCGTGTGGATGAGGTGGAAGGAGATAATTGTCAAATATTATTTAAATAAACAAATAGAATTGTTTTTCAGAATGACGGTTTTAATAGAATAAGTATATTAAAACCTGATATGATAGACATTTGTTTAGTAAGTAATATAATATGTGTTAAATATATAATAATTATGCCAAATGGATTAGTATTCACAAATGATTCATACGCAGGAGGTAGTTCTTTTGTACTGAGACGCTACGGTAGAAGTTATAATGCTTCGAATACATATTTACCAAATATACCAATGACATTTATAAAAAGTAATAATCACTATTACAATAAAAACGCTGCTAGGGGAATGGTAGGTGCTTCATCACAATCAGGAAATTTAGGTGCTATTAGACGAAGAGTATAATTTATACACTTCTTGGAAATGACAAAATGACAGTATATTATATTTTGATTTTAGAAATATAATATGTATTGTGAGTAATAAGTTTTTAATAATATAAAAAAAACTTATTACATTATATATGGATTTGTTTAATTTAAATCATACACAATATTCGAATAAAGATATAGAGGAAATATTATCAATAACATATCCATACCAAAGAGAAGATATTATTTCTCAAAAAGCAATTATACTGAATAAAATGACGAGTGATTCATCATTAGATATATCGTCAAAACAAAAAATCGGAAAATTTTTAGATGATATATCTGATAGATTAATAAGTATAATATCAAAAGGAATATCATTATCAGATAAAAAGGATGATACCATTGAGACTTTTGAAAAAAGGCAAAATTATGTGAAAGAAGTTAACGGTCATTTTATAATAAAAAATGAAGATAGAGAGAGAGAAGCTTATACATTGAGCTCCGCTGATGGATTGGATTTAGGTAATGATAGTGGAGCACCTCCTGGTATAATAAATCCTATAAAACACACTACTATAAAACGAGCAGTAAATATTGACTCACGATTTAGACCAAATTATTATAATACTAGTTCATCGGACCAACATCTTACATTACCATATAAATTTGATAATGTACTTAATATGAGATTGGCATCAATTGAATTACCATTAACATTCCATACAATTAGTGGTGTAAATGGTAATAATGTATTTTTAGTGAACTGGGATTCAAGTGGCAATGACTGGAATAATTCAATGCGTGTTTTAATACCAGATGGCAATTATGATACAAATATAAATAATACGGGTGTAACTAATATTGAAACTGCTATTAATGCTGCTCTTAATAATCCGGATAATAAAAAAATGAAACCAAGTAGCAATACTATTGCTTCTGATCCTAATTTTAACATGATATTTACAGTTGACCTCACATCTGGAAGAAGTATATTTAGTGCTGATAGTAGTAATAATCCTACAAATACGGATTTTGAAATAATATGGGCTGTTAATTCATCTGGAGATCCAACGGTTAATGTAAATTTATCATTTTATTTGGGGTGGATGTTGGGATATAGAGTAAATATATACACAAGTGGCAAACCATCACCTGGTAATTATCCAACATCATTTGTATCAGAAGGAATCTGCTATTTAAAAGGTCCATCCTATATTTTTGTCGCCATTGATGACTATAATAATAATGTAAATAATTATTACATATCAGCTTATAGTAGTTCTATAAATAGCAATAATATACTTGCTAGAATAAATTTGGCATCTATTAAACAATCTAATGGCTCATATCAAACAGGTGAAGATGATGGATTTTCAACACAGGTTAATAGAAGTCGTAATTATTTTGGACCGGTTGATATAGAAAAACTGCGAATTACATTATACGATGAATATGGTAGAGTTGTAAATTTAAATAACATGGATTGGTCGTGTGCGCTCATGTTTGAATGTATGTATACCAGTTAGTTATTTTTAACAACGTTTTTACCTTTTTAAAAATGAAATAATAATTTCAAACATTACACTAGGATACTGTTACATATTGAGTTATATATATATTATAAATAGATTTAAAGCATACATGGCATTATAATATATACAATGCCATCCTCCCTTAACATTCAAACCGATAGAGAAATTAGATACGCTCAACGAGCTGAAAAGAAACGTGTAGAACAACAAAAAACTGACCGTTCATCTCGTGCTTTAAAAAGAAATCAAGATATTTCAGATGAAGTTTCATGCGAAATTGCATCAATTTCAAACCAAAAGAAGGATATTCAAACTAGATCCGCAAATTCTAGAGTATCATATTCTTCTTATTTTTAATTTTTTTTAATTTTTTTTAATTATTTCACATATTCTTCATAAAATCATTTTTTCAATTTGTTTATTCAATAAAAAAATTGAAGTTAAAATACTTATTTTATCTAAATGTATAATTAAATTGTATTAAGATAACAAATTTGTAAAATGACATCCGCCCACTATTCAATCTATATTCCCCGCATCTTTAATAATATTCCTAATAAAAAGATATCAGATATTTTTGAGGAATTGGGTCTAGGTGAAGTTTCAACAATGGATATTATTTACAAAACTGGTTCAGATGGGTCCAGATATAAAATGGCGTTTATCCATTTTACGAATTGGTATAATACTTCAACTGCTTTAAATTTTAGAAATAAGATTGAAAATCCGGACATTGAAGCCAAATTGGTTTATGACGATCCTTGGTATTGGATTGTTCTACCAAATAGTTCTAAGCCAACAACTTTTACCAAGTATAAAAATGTGATTAGCACATTTATTGTGCTAAGAGAATGTCCCTGTTGTCAGTATCGCAACGAGCACAAATTTGACTATCATGATACAGGTAATATATCACCAATGTCGGTTAGTGAATTAGTTATAGATTCTGATATTGAGACCGGAACAACTACACACGATAAGTCACTATCAACGTCTACCCCTAAGACAACTGGTGGATTTTACGATACTATACGTAAATCAAAGATTGTTGCCAACTCTAACTCGGTCAACAATTTTTACGATTTAGAAGTTGGTAATACTAGTGAGAGTCATATCATTCTGATTCCAGATAAACCAATCATAACCAAGCAATGGGTTACAGAACATATTTGTGGCAATTTGTAAAGAAAACTAAACTGACAAAAATCAACTAAACTGACAAAAATCAACTAAACTGACAAAAATCAACTAAACTGACAAAACTAGAAAATAAGACAATATTCAATAAAGTATAAAGAAACAAAACGGTTACAGTATTACTTGTAATTTTTTTTGTTTTTTATTCATGTTATCAGTTTCATAGAAGTGGACCTTTATATTTTTTTTGCATGTATAAAATATAAAATATATAATAGTATTATAATGGGAGGCGGAATATTACCTGTAGCAATAAAGAATGGCAAAGTATATTTTTTATTTGGAAAGGAAAATGAATTAGATGATACTCCAGGTTGGGCGGATTTTGGTGGAGGTCGTGAAGAGGGTGAGACACCTTTTGATACTGCGTTAAGAGAAGGTTCAGAAGAAATAAATGGATTTCTAGGTTCTGCCGTCCAATTAAGAAAGCGTGTAAAGCAAAATAAGGTAGCAACAGTAACATTCAAAGAGTATACAACATTTATATTTAAAATGGATTTTGATGAAAATTTACCTACTTATTACAAGAATAATTACGATTTTTTTTCTCGTTATTTACCGCATGTTAAAAATAAAAAGGACAATGGTTTATTGGAAAAATCAGACATAAAGTGGTTTTCATTTGAAGAATTGAAAAAGAATAAAAAGGAGTTTCGCAGTTTTTATCAGAACATAGTAGATTTGGTAATAAAGGAAGAAAAACATATATCAAATAAAATGAAGATGCGTGCAAGTACAAGAAAAAACAAAGATAAGATTAAAAAGAGGTTGAGTAAATCACATAAAAATAAGAAATAAGCACCCCCCCAGAAAAATTAAAATATTCGTAAATTATATAAAAATATGAAATTTAGTAAAAAAAATAGACCTTACACTACTAGCAAAACGCGTAAAAATAAAGGTCCATTTGCAAAATCTAAATCAATAAATAAAGATATAATCAAATATATGTTACAGATGCTTATTACTGTCAAGTTATATCATTGGAATACATTGAGCTATTCCGTTCATAAAGCAACCGATGATTTATATGGAGATTTAAATACATTAATAGACCAATTTGTAGAAGTATTGTTAGGAAAACACAATAATATGAATGAGAAGAGAAAGAATGAAATGTTAAACATTAAGACATTAAGTTTAGATAATTACAAAGACAATGGTAAATTTAAAACAGCTGTAGAGTCGTATAAAAAATATTTAATCGGTCTGAATAAACATTTCAAACAATCTGAAAATAGTGATTTATTCAATATACGTGATGAAATATTAGCAGCTCTCAACAAGATATCATACTTACTCACATTAAAGTAATAATGATTGTAGGTTGGTTTAAATGAGAGAAAATAAAAATTAATTAATATTAATGTCCGTCTTTAATATTAATTTGAATGAAAATACCATATTAGAGGATGAATTTTATCAATATTTGGATTACAATTCTGAATTAAAGGACAAATATGGGGAGGTGAATACGCCTTTTTCATTTATTAACAAGATGTTATCTATTATTCCACATAATCATTTTAAAAATAAAGATTATAAATGGTTAGATGCAGGAGCGGGACATGGAAATTATAGTATTTGTTTATTTTTTATTTTATTTAAATCTCTCAAGGAATCAATTCCGACCGATGAAGAAAGAAAAAAACATATAGTTGAAAACATGATTTATATGATAGAAGTAAATGAAGAAAATATTATACACATTAGAGAGAAATTCGGCAATAAATCAAATATAATTAACAAGGATTATTTAAAATGGGAAACCGAAATAAAATTTGATTTTATAATAGGCAACCCACCTTATAATTTTAATGGTGTTAAAAAAGTTCCCACAAAAAACAATATAAATAAAAGGGAAGATGGTAAAACAATTTGGTGTGAATTTATTAAAAAGCATATTTCTCTCTTGAAAGACAATGGAAGAATGAATGTATTGATACCTTCCATTTGGATGAAACCTGATAAAGCAGGAATGTATGATATTCTTTTAAAATATCAAATAACCAGATTACATGCGTTTAATGCAAGTGAAACGAATAATATATTCGGATTTAACGTGCAAACTCCAATATGTTATTTTTTATTAACAAAGAGAGAAAATATCGGAAAAATAGAATTGTATGATTGCATTAGAAATTCATATGAGTATTTTGATTTGATAAAACATGTAGGTATACCTATACCTCTATGCTTTTCATCAATTGTAAAGAAATTTTTAAGACTAACCAATATATATGGCAAAATAAATGTAATAAAAACAAATATGCCGAGAAAAGGGATCCAATTAAATGATGTATATTCTCTCAACCATCCTTTTAAGAATGTAAATACCACAATATTAAATAAGAACAAGGAACCGGAACTACAATTCAAATATAGTAATGATGCAATGGTATTTAATGGAGTTCCGAAGATAATCATGGCACATAAAATGTATGGGTTTCCATATATAGATAGAGATGGTATTTATGGTATATCATCGAGAGATAATTATATAATAATAAACAAGACATTAGCAGAAATGGAATTAATACATGAATTTCTCTCTACAGAGTTAATATTATTCTTATTTGAGACTACAAGATATAGAATGCGATACTTGGAAAAGTATGTATTTGAGTATATCCCTGATTTTTCAAAAATACCAGCTGCAATTGAAATGAAAAAAGCTGGAAATAATATGAATATATATGATTTGATAGGTATAGACAATAATGAAAAAGAGTTTATAGAGAGATATTACAAGATAAAATATAAATATTTTGAGTAAATATATAAATATTATAATACTAGTATAAATAAATGTTTGAAATTAACCTGTTATTTATGGCTGCAGGATTATCATCAAGATTTGGTGGAGAGCCAAAAATATTATGCAATGTTGGACCTAACAATGAAACCATGTTTGAAATGAATATGATTCAAATGAATAAGTATATTTATCCAAAAAAAATACATTTAATATGTAATGTAAAAACCTGCGATAAGATAATGAAAGAAGTAAACAGAGTCTGTGAAAAATACAAAATAGCAGCAGAAATATCGTATAATATTCAAGAAACTCCTTCATTTCGTGAAAAACCATGGGGTACTGCGGATGCTTTAGCGTCAGCACATAAACACATGGATGATTCATTTATATTATTAAATAGTGATGATTTATATGGTGAACATACATTTGAACTAATAAGTGAGAAATGTAATAAAGCTCGGAATTATATAGTTGGATTTAAATTAGGAAATACGCTAATAAACGAAGAAAAGGCAAACCGAGGATTTATTTCAATGGACGAATCAAACCATATAAATATGATACATGAAACATTAAACATAGAAAAATCAAATTATACGGAGAATGAATTAAACAGTCAATATGTAAGTGTAAATTTATTTTTACTTCAGCCAGAAGTACTTGGTAAAATATCAGAATTAATGGATTACTGGATGATAAAAATAGGACGCAATATTTATTGTGAGGCGATGTTGCCAACTTTCATAAACAGTTTATTATATTCCAAATCATTGGAGTTAGATTTGTTAATGACGGATGCCAAATGGTGCGGAGTTACATTTAAAGAGGACATACCATTGGTAAAATCTATTTTATCCTCTCTCCCCCTCCCCCCATCATCCACAATTGACTTAAAAAAGAGCACTTAAAAAAAGGCACTACCAATGGTTTCCGTTTACAAAGATGTAAAATAATATCAAAATATAATAGAAATAGTAATAATGAATTATTTTGATATAACATATAGAACAAATCTTAGAAAAAATTTGGTGAATATGATATATAACCAATTAATTAAAACTGGATATCCGCATGATATATTGGCACTTATACTAAAAGCACATCACCTTACAACTCCATTCACGACAATTATCATATATTTATTCGCACCACTATATTTATCATATATAGTATGTGGGATTTTATTATTATTTCTAATATTATATGTATACTTACATGGGTGTTTTATTTCACATTTAGAATATAAATTACATAGTAAAGATTTTATTAATATTGCCGATCCAATTTTAATGCTATTTAATTACCCAATAAATAAAGAAAACCAATATTTAGCTACCTTATATGCTACTATTTCCTATTTTATAATTGTATTTTTTATTTTATATATACGAAATATTATGGGAAAAATTGAATAATCATTCATCCTATTAATCATATCAATAATCAAATATGAAAAGTAAAACAATTACTACCACACGCTTTAATACGGATACATTCCATCAAAATCGGCAATACGTACAAAAAACAGGAATAAAAGGATGTATCTATGGAACGCCCATGAAAATAAAAGACATCATTCCTATGGAATCTAGTGTTTATGTCATTGAAATGAATAATGACATAAATAAAATAGAAGGTATTGGTCTGATTAATAATCGTTTAATACTTGACAAAAATTACCGCATTTATAAAGATATGGATTATAACAGATATATTTATAAAGGAAAGTATAGGTTAGATACTGATATTATTAGTGATGCTTTTTATAAACAAGTAATCCATGTATTGGAACATTTATTATTTAAAGGTGAACGTCATTGTAAACGTTCTCAAGGTATTACCAAATTATCTGATTGGATTACAAACAATAGACATGAGTTCGATTTTATAAAATGCTTTGACGATATGTTTCACAAATACGGTTTCACTTCATAATCAAAATCACAATTATATAAAGTAAATTATCAAATAGGTGTAAAAAAATTATTAGTATTTGTTCGTTTCGTTTTAAGTATTCCTTTTTTATTATTTAAAACTAATAAATATATATATTTAATGAATGATGCGACAGATTTAGATTTAAATGTAGATGAGTATTCACAAGATGATTTATTGTCATTGCTAGATTTAACTAATATGGAAAATGTCACATATGAAGATATTATAAACGCATCCAAGCCTCTTATTGCACGATATACTAGTGAAGATAATTATGATTTAGCCAATTTTTTTCAACAAATAGAAAATAAACTAATCCAAGATTTAGATGATGATTCAGATACCGATATTGATAATGAATTAGATAATAACAATGATGATTTCAACATTCAAAATAAGAAGTCTTCTCAATTAGGTAATTTATGGGGTAACCAATATAAGTCTCAGGCAAATACTGACCCGAATGAAGCAAATAAAACGGTTGACCGAAACCAACAAATTAATATTTACGAACAAAACGGACAACACGTAATGAATAAAAATCAATTAGGTGTTAGCAATACATACGCACTTCCCGTAGCTCAAGGGACAATCAATCCTAATTTAAAAAATACAACCACACGACTTATTAATATAGATAGTCAATATCGTGATAATATTATTCCATATAATCCAGACCCCGACGGCCCAACATCATCTACAAATTATACCTTAGATTTAACCGATGTATTACGCAATACAATTAGCTTGGAAGTTACCTCTTTTCAAATACCATTCACATGGTATTTAATTGACTCTGATTATCAAGCAAATAGTTGTTTTTGGATCGACAATAGTATGGTTAATATTCCATCTGGTAATTACAGTAATAATACACTTATTGATGCTATTAATACAGCAATAACTGATGTAGGTATTACTGATATAGATGTTAGTTATAATACTACAACTGGTAAATCTATATTTACAAATAATAGTATCACTGATAGTTTTAATTTCACCTTCTATGACCCTGAAGGTGTTAAACTTTGTAATAGTAGTAGCAAACTACAAGAAAAATTCAATAATAATTTAGGATGGATTTTGGGATTCCGTGGAAATACTAATTTCCCCCCTTCAGACGCAGCTACAAATCCAATGTACGGACAATTAGTATATACTCTTGAAGCAAATAATACTTTAATTTCCGAGGCATTTTTAGATACATTCGGGTCCAAATATTTTTTGCTTGTATTGGATGATTATAACCAAAACCACCTGAATAAAGGATTGGTTGGAATCACGCCTACACAAAAAAATGCCGAAATTCCATCTTATTGGAATCCAGGGCTGAAAAACACATCGGATACTCCATTATTTTCTTCTACCAAAACTCAAACATATAGTCAAAACGCACCTAGAAAATTAACACAGGCGCAATTATACACACTAAATGAAACTACATTAGCACGAACACAAACTAAAAAAAATTTTATAACAACACCTACTACAACCGATGTATTAGCATTAATTCCATTGAGATTAGCCAATAATTTATCGTATGGAAAACAAATTATTGATGATTTTAATTTAGATGAGGCTAAACGAGTTTATTTCGGTCCTGTGGATATTGAACGAATGCGTGTAAGATTAGTTAACGATAAAGGATATACTGTAAATTTAAATGGAAATGATTGGTCTTTTACAATGACTGCTACGGCATTGTATCAGTATTAGGAGTTGCCACCTAGTTGAACCCAATATGCTGCTATTGGTCTTGGTCTTGGTCTTGGTCTTAACGTTTGGTTATTATTATTGGGTAGAGAGTACTCCCATATTAAAGTTGAATTCGGTTCAGTAGTTAGTTATTATTTCCAGATGAACCATTATCAATAGATAATCCCGCTCAAAGTATATACATTAAGTTATAACTTTATTTTCCATACCCTAACATGTTTTCGGGTCAGTCCAAGTTTTATATATCAAAATAAATCTATTAATTTTTGACCAATATTAAAAATATAGTTACGAATTATATTATATTATATTTTAATTTATATAATGGCACAATCTAATTGCTTTAATAAAGATACATTAAATAATTTTGGTAGTGATTATATTGCTAAAAAAAAAGCAAAAGCAATATTTAAGGGTGCATCAAATGTAGCACGTAATAATGGTGTTTTGAAAAAAGCAAATGGAAGTTTATATAGAGGAGAAATTTATACTAGTACCAATGGTTCTAAGAAGTTAATAGGGGCATCAAGCTACGAACAATTAAGGAATGTTACATTTGGTAAATATATAGCAGATCCTTTAAATTTTAGAATAGACAGCACTGGGGAATTATGGAATGGAAATATATATGTCATTGATTTATCAGGATTCATTGGAGTGGATGCGTCATTTGGTGGATTATCAAATACATTTATTCCAGAATCGTCTAATCCATTATATCTAGATCCGTGTTATAATATATTTTATTTAACGGATGTAAACAATGATATACGAGGAAACTGTTATTTAAAACAAGAATTGGCATATAAACAAAATTTAAAAATATTAACTGAGCCTGAGAATGGTAAATATATACCAATAAATAATATAGGTAACTATATTAATCTTGTAGAAAGATATATAAAAAATTCAAATGACTATGTTGGAAATATTTACTATCCATCTAGTTGTATAACATTGGATTGTGAAGAAAAATGGAGAAATGTAGGTCATATAAAACCATTATTGGCAGAAGTAATTCCAGTTCCTACTCCTACTACGGATACGGAGCCACCATATACATTTTCGTCTACATCTATTGGAACGATTAGCTATGCTGGTGGTGCAACTAGCAATACAACAACAGCGGTAGTTGGAAATAATACAATAACATTTAATACATTGGCGCCCGATATTTATAATAATGTTACAATAACAGTAACTAGTGATTTAGGAACTGTATCTGTTCCTTTACATGTTTCTACATTTGAAGTATGGGAACCTCAACCAGAGCCAGAGCCAGAGCCAGAGCCAGAGCCTGAACCTGAGCCTGAGCCCGAACCTGAGCCTGAGCCTGAACCTGAGCCTGAGCCAGAGCCTGA
>OCVQ010002023.1_pt1 | contig 14100 bp, 14 predicted proteins | sample 1539061 | NCBI WGS metagenome assembly OCVQ01 (sample SAMEA3355526, study PRJEB22509) | marine metagenome | biome: marine; feature: river plume; material: water | place: USA | collected 2010-08-08 | depth 0.5 m | reverse complement strand
GTAACCCAGAACGATTTAAATTCAGAGCATTTATAGATAGTTTTTCTACTGAAACCTCTTTAACGGAAGGGAAAGATAGGTTAGTAAAAGGTACATTTAATATTAGATTAAGAGGATACATTATACCAGACACAATTCAAAAAGATTTAAATTCTATATCGAAGTATAATTCAAAATCCAAATTCATTATACGAATGGAAACAACATCTAACCCTGAAATATTCAAAGAGGGTGTTACAAAAACTAGGGATGGAAGAACAAGAAGACAAAGAGAAGACCAAGGAGAAGTAGCAAATATTTCTGATATAACCCCAGGATCAGGATTAACTGAAATCACTCCTGGTAATGAATTAAAAACTTAGAATATATATGGCTAATAATGTTAGATTTGTAGATAACTTAAAAGTAGGTGCCTATACAGTATCAGGTGATTCAGGTACTGTAATAGAGGATAACATTAATAATTATGTACTAACAGCAACGGGTAATGATGAAATTAGAGGTAATTCAGAATTACAATTCGATGAGATTAACTTAGGAATAGGAGGCCCATCAACTGGAGCTAGATTTGAAATTAACGATAATACAAACCGTGATTTAGTATTAATAAAAAACTCTAATAATCAAGGTATAAAAATAAATAATGAAGGAGTATTACAATTAATTGAATTTAATACTTTACCTACTACTGCACCTGAAGGTGGGTTAGCATATGCGTTAAATAATTTTTATGTAGGCTTGTAATTAGTAGGTTTACTCCTAATATGTATAATAAAATAAGTAATATCCAAATAAAAAATTAAATGGCAGATTGGAAAAAAGTAATAGTCAGTGGATCAAATGCCGATCTATCCCAAATATCCTTATCCGATTTATCGGTACAGGGAAGTGAAGAAACAGTACTAGTAATAAGTCCAGCAGGTGTTGTTGGAACAAGAGAAAACGCAGCAAGTTCAGGTTCCTCAGGATCTTCAGGTTCAAGTGGTTCAAGTGGCTCTAGTGGTTCTTCTGGTTCATCAGGTTCTTCAGGTTCAAGTGGCTCTAGTGGCTCTAGTGGCTCTAGCGGCACATCAGGATCTTCAGGTTCAAGTGGTTCAAGTGGCTCTAGTGGTTCTTCTGGTTCATCAGGTTCTTCAGGTTCAAGTGGTACTAGTGGCTCTAGTGGTTCCTCAGGAACTTCAGGAGTTGATGGTAATGCAGGATCTTCAGGTTCAAGTGGTTCAAGTGGCTCTAGTGGCTCTTCAGGTTCAAGTGGTACTAGTGGCTCTAGTGGTTCTTCTGGTTCATCAGGTTCATCAGGTTCATCAGGTTCAAGCGGAACTTCAGGCTCATCAGGTTCAAGTGGAACTTCAGGCTCATCAGGTTCAAGCGGTTCTTCAGGCTCAAGTGGCACCAGTGGCTCATCAGGTTCAAGTGGAACTAGTGGTGTAATTAATATTACTAATTCAGGAGTTAGAAGAGTAATAACTGATATTGATGGTGATAGTGCCAGAGCTAATACAAATCTTACGTTTAATGAAACAGGAAGTCCAGAGGGTGATGGATTATTAAATGTTATTGGTGATGTAATTATTACACGTGATTTAACAGTACAAGGTACAGCATCATTCCAAAATTCAGAAAATCTACTTATAAAAGATAGATTTATATTACTAGCCTCAGGTTCAACAGGAGATGGAGATGGAGGTATTGTCGTCCAACAAGGAACACAAGATTATGGTGATACTTTTGCTTACGATGGTCTTTCAACATTACGTTGGGGTGTAACTAGTTCATTCCATGCAAGTGGTTCAGGATTTACCCCAGATGCCTTTATGTCAGCTGTAGTAATAGGAGCTAGTGCTGCTGATACTACAGGAAATGTTGCATCTAGATACCAACAAGGGGGAAATATATTTATATCTTCATCACAAGATATTTATATTTATTCTTAAAAAATTAAAAAAATTGTTATTAGAAAATATTATAAGTTTTATGGGGTTTAAAGCAAATAACACAACAATAAAAGGAGTACCTACTGATAAAGTGAGTACTCCTTTAACTACTAAAGTTGAATTAAGTGAAAAAGAATTACAATTTTTATTAGTTACTATTAAAAATAGTTTATTTAAGGGGGAATATGTAGAATTATTATATAATTTAACCTTAAAACTTCAAAATAAATCTAAAGAGTTTTAAAAAATAAAAGTTTATGAGTTACAATTTAACAAATTTGTCCCTAAGAGAATTACGTGCCCTTAGGAAATCTACTAATTATATTCCAATTACAGGAGTTGATGCCATTTTTATAGGTACTATACAAGTAAAACTAGACCAGAAAATCGAAAATATTGAACAACAACATTCAGAAGAATCTACTATACCACCTCCCCCGAATCAATAGGAAAGCATAAAAACTCCATCAGATATTCCGTGGAGTGAGTAAATAGTTTACGTATATTGGTTTTCAATTAAAAAAGTTATAAACAAAATAGAATGTCAGATAAAAAACCAAAATTATTTGTTCATGGTTGTTACATAGGAACAACGGGGTTTAATAATCATACTAGAGATTTTTTTAGAGAAATATCAAAATCTTATAAAATAAAAGTTAGAAACTTTACAGTTGGTAAACATTGGAACGGTTTAGAAGATGAACCTTTTAATAAAGAAGAGTACTTAACACCCTCGGATAAAATTTTTCTAGAACAACAAACTGCTTTTTCTAAGGACCACAATTTAAAAGACTCTCCAATTTATCAAAATTACCCAAATGTTTTTAACCCTGACCTTAATATAGTTTTAGCTGAAGTAAACCATCATTATTTCTACCAAAACTATGAAGGCCCAAAGATAGGATACACAGTATGGGAAACAACTCGATACCCTGATTATTTTTTTGATAAATTAAAGGAATATGACCAATTATGGGTACCTTCAGAGTGGCAAAAACAATGTAATATAGAGCAAGGAATGCCTGAGGATAAAATAAAAATAATTCCAGAAGCAGTTGATTCAAAAATATTCTACCCTAATCCTGATGCAACTTTACCTGAATATGATGATGGTAGATTTAAATTTATCCATTTTGGTAGATGGGATTATAGAAAATCTACCAAAGAAATAATAGAAGCGTTTTTAGAAGAATTTGGAGAAGATGAACCTATAGATTTAATTCTATCTATAGATAATAGATTTGCAAAGGATAAATTAGAGACTACTGAAAATAGATTAGAACATTATAAACTCTCAAATCCTAGATTAAAAATAAAACACTTTCCCTCAAGAGAAGATTATATACAATATCTACAAAAAGGCCATGTATTTTTATCATGTGCACGTGCTGAGGGTTGGAATTTACCCTTAATAGAGGCAATGGCTTGTGGTACACCTTCTATTTATTCTAACTGTAGCGCCCAATTACAATTTGCAGAAGGTAAAGGATTACCCGTTAAAATAACAGGTAAAAAACCCGCTATAATGGGTGAATATAGTACATTCTCCCAATCAGATATGACAGGTGAATTTTACACCCCGGATTATGAAGACTTAAAAAAAGTAATGAGGGATGCTTATAAAAATTATGATAAACATAAAAAACAAGCATTAAAGGAATCTAAAGAAATACGAGATAAATTTACTTGGGAAAGAGCTGCAAAACTAGCAAGTATAGAAATTGATACTTTATACAATAACCTCCCTAAAAATAGAATAGAAATAAGTTTTAATGAAGGCCCTAAAGTTCAAACTTATGGTTCTAGAAATCAAGAATATTTTGTAGAATTTATTGATTCTCGAAATAATAAAGTCCTCCATTCTTCCACTATTAAAAATAATATGTGGACCGCTTGTAGTAAACAGTATTATATTCCATGGATTATTAAAATTAATGGGAAAATAGTACATGAATTTAATTTAAAAAATAAAATTGTTAAAATATCATTCGATTCAAAATCAGTAGGTGATACTTTAGCATGGACACCTCAAATTTTGGAATTTCAAAAGAAATATAAATGTAAAGTAGTAGCTTCAACTTTCCATAATGAATGGTTTGAAAACTTAGAAGAGTATAAGGATATTACTTTTATAAAACCCGATATATCTATTGAAGCCTACGCCCAATATAAAATAGGTTGGTTTAAAAAAGATGGAAAATGGGATTCTGGTTTAAAAAACCCAAACCCAGCAAATACTATACCATTAATCCAAACTATTACTGATATATTAGGTTTACCATATAAAGAAATTAATAAAGGTGTTGATTTTACCCCTGGTGAAAGACCTATAAAAGGAAAATATATTTGCATAGGCCCAAAATCAACAGCAGGTTTAAAAGAATGGCCATATTCAAATTGGAAAAAATTAGCAAAAAAATTACATAAAAAAGGATATAAAATAGTTAATATATCTTACGAAGGGTTCTCGGGAACAAATATAATCAATAAACAAAAATTAAAATGGGATAAAACATTTAATTATTTACACCACGCAGAATTGTTTATAGGATTAGGATCTGGTTTGTCTTGGGTTAATTGGGCTTTAAATAAACAAACGGTAATGATTAATAATTTTATTCCCTATGGTTATGAATTTACTAATTATTTAACTAAAATTGAAAATAACTCTGTTTGCAATAATTGTTGGATAAGTAAAAATTATACTTTTGATGCTGGGGATTGGGACTGGTGTCCTGAAAATCAAGGAACAAAAGACCAACATATTTGCCAGAAATCAATAACTGTAGACCAAGTATATAATAAAGTTTTAAATTTGTTAAATGAATAAAAAAAATACATTTACCTGGATAACTGGAGGAGATAAAAGTTATTTACCCATGATAGAGGTATTAGCTAAAAGTTTATTAATTTATTCTAAACACAAACTTATAGTGTATAGTTTCAACTGTGATTCTAATATCGATTTACCCAATGTAACTAATAAGAGAATTGATTATATACCGAAACCTACATCAAACCCTACACGTGAACCTGATTTGTTTAATAAGGATTACTCTGTTTACTTTGCTAAGTATTTAGCAAGCTTAGATTCACTAAATGAAAATTTTAATAATTTTGCTTGGATAGATGGTGATGCTTTTGCAACTAAAAATATAGATTCTTCACTCCAATATTTACCTGGTTTAAAAGATTACCCACTATTTATGAAATATTTTAATCCTGATATATACCAATGGAGACAACATGGGGGTATAAAATTAGAGGGTAGATATGGCAATGAATTAGCTTCTATAAAAAATATAAAAAGAAACCCTAATGATAAATTAATAGCAACTGGGTTTTATTTTTACGATAAAAAAAGTAAACCATTCTTTGAGAAATGTCTAGAATGGAATAAAGAACTAAACCAACATTCAGTAAAAATTTATATAGATGATAATGCATTTTCGGAAGAGAGAGTAGCCAATAATATATTATGGGAAGAAAATAAAACATTAGATCTACCTATTACTTGGAATAACTACTATAGTTCAAAGGATGAAACTTTAGTTAACCCTTATTTTTTAAAAAAGGGATTTGATGTGATGTATGATAAACATTCATTAAAACCCTACTTCATCCATGGGCCAGATCCCTCAGTTCAACTAAAAAGCGCTGAAGTTTTAAACCAATCATTTAATGATTATCAATCAAAAAAATTAATGATTGTAGCACACCCTGATGACGAATTAATATTTGGTGGTGCCGAGCTAATAAAATATGGTTCTGAATATAAAGTTATTTGTCTTACTAATAAATCAAATGAAATTAGAAGTAAGGAATTTAAAAGGGTAATGGAAAAATTAAATGTAAGGTCTTGGGAGATGTTTGATTATGAAGATACATTATATCCTACTCAACAATTTGATTTAGAAGACATTTTAATGAGCAGACAATGGGAAAAAGTAGTTACTCATAACCCTATAGGTGAATATGGACACCCACAACACAAACTAGTATTTGATATTATACTTAATATTACTAATGATTTTTATGTGTTTGGTAAATCCCAACAAAAACTAGACCAAAATACTTTGGATATTAAAAATAGTTTACTTACATTATACACGTCGGAAACACCTATTATAAATCAATTGTTAACTAATAGTGGGGATTGGTTTAAAAGCAATGATCCTTTTACTAACTATATAGAATATGAGTGTATTGAAAAGTACGATATTAATAAAAATAAAGATAATTATATAAAATGTTATGAAAAATAATTTAATAATAATTTTTTCTCATTGCGATTCAAAGGAAAAAATAGAAATATTAGTAGATAACATTAAAAAATTAAAGGCCCAAAATTTTGATATTTTATTATTATCACATATACCTATACCTTCTTCTATCCAACAAATAGTAGAATATTTTATTTATGATAAAAGTAACCCTATAATTAATTGGCCTAACAGGGGGATGGTTTTTTGGAAGAAAATATTGGGTGATACTAACTATCGCTTACAAACAATATACCCAGATTATGGTTGGACTGCTTTTAATCAAATTTTATTGGGTGGTAATTTAGGTTTATCTCTGGATTACAATTATTTTAGTTTTATAAACTATGACATCCAAATTACAGATTCAATAATTGGAGCTTTAAATAACCCCACTCCTTTTTTAACATCTAAAGTACAGCCTTGTAGTGAATCAAAACCTAGATATCCGAGCTTTATGCTTAATATTTTAAATAGGAAAAATTTAAAAGCTTTATTGCCTTTAATCAATAAAGAACATTATATGTGTGATACCCTCCCATGGAAAGAACCTAGCAGATTTAAATCAGCTGAAGATTACTGGAGTCATTTAATAACCAATTTTTTATACACTATTCACCCAGAACCTATAGTTGATTTAATTGTATTTGACGACCCTGAATCCATGTTTAATTATAGTGGTAATAACCAATTTAAGTTATTTTTTCAAAATGATAACACTCATAATACCATTCAAAATGATATGATATCTAAAATTTTACTTTTTGATATCCAAACCTCTAATTTAAAGTTAGTAATTAATAACAAATATATAAACATAATAAAAGGTAAAAACAATTTAATAAACTTACCTAAAATTGAAACCCTAGGTTTTATATTAGATGGTGAGTATACTGACTTAACAGATAAATATAAAGAATCAATTTACCAAACAATAGAATATACTTAATAAAAATTAATTAATATTTATAAACAACCATAATAATGAGCGGAAAAATTAAATTATCAGAAGAAGAATTAACAATTCTTAGAGAGTACCAAAAACAACAAAATTCAATTACTTTTGACTTAGGACAAGTTGATATTCAAAAAGCATTTTTAGAAGGTCAAAGATCTTCAATTTTAGATGGTTTAGCAGATTTACAAGAAAAAGCAAATAAAACAGCTAAGGAACTTCAAGAAAAATATGGGGAAGGGAATATCGATTTAGAAACTGGAGAATTTATTACCCCAGAATAAGTTTTTGAACCCCTCTTTAATATTTATAATAAAACAATTATTAAAATAATAAAATAAGATGGCAGAAACATTAATATCTCCAGGAGTATTAGCAAGAGAAAACGATCAATCACTTGTTACAGCTCAACCTTTAGTAAGAGGTGCGGCTATAATAGGCCCAACCGTAAAAGGTCCGGTTGAAAAACCAACCTACGTTAGTTCATTTAGTTCATTTCAAGCAATCTTTGGAGGGGCGTTAGAAAGTGGATCTACAGATTACACATACCTAACTTCAGTAGCGGCTAATAACTATTTTTCAAGTGGAGGTAGTTCTTTACTAGTAACAAGAGTAACAAGCGGTTCTTTTTCACCAGCTTTATCAACAACTGTCCAAAATAATGTTGAAACAGGAGATGGTGGGCTAGGAGGAGGTTTAACTCCTTGGACTGGTGGTACAGCTACGGGTAATACAATCAACACATTCCTTGATATAGATATAAATTCAGCAGCATCAGGGGTAGGAGCAACAGCTACAGTAACAACAGTGGTAAGTGGATTATTAGTAGATTCAACAACAGCAGTACCAACAGGTGCTGGAGTTGCAGCTGGTGCATATGACAATAGTGCAACATCAGACCAAATTACAATAACAGCAGGTATGGTTAACACCGCTGGAGCTTCAGGAGGTAAAGCTATAATTACTACAGATGCCACAGGTGGAGTAGTAGTAGGTGTTGCTTTACTTTCAGGATCAAGTACAGGATATGTTGCAGATTCAATTATTACAATTCCAAATGCTACTTTACAAGCAGACCCACAATTAGGTAGTACAGGAAATGGAGGAGACATTATAATCCAACTAGCCGGAACTAATGTAGGTTCAAAAATAGGATCAGTTAATATTACAGAAGATGGAGCAGGATATACTGCAGGTGAAACAGTAACTATAACTGCAGGTGCTATTGGTGCAGGTTCAACAGAAGCATCTCACGTTTTATTAGCATCAGAAATAGAAAATGCAAATGCCTTTGTGTTAGAAACACTTTCTGAAGGTGAAATTATGAATAATACATCTCCAGCAGGATCAGATTCATCAGGAACAGAATTATCAGGTGGAGCACTTGCATTAGGTTCAGCAGATAATATTAGATGGGAAATTGCAAGTGTAAATACAGCTTCAGGTGTATTTTCATTACTTGTAAGACGTGGTAATGATAATAACAACCAAAGAGTAGTATTAGAATCATATAACAATATTTCATTAGATCCATTTTCTCCAAATTATATTTCAAGAGCAATTGGTGATATGACCTCAAATGTAGTAGTAGCAGCAGATGGTTCAGGAACATATTTACAAGAATCTGGTTCTTACCCAAATATTTCTAATTATATAAGAGTAAAAGAAGTAAATTTCAACACTCCACGTTATTTCCAAAATAATGGAGTAGCAAAACCAGAATTTACATCATCTTTACCAATAATAAGTTCTGGTTCATTTGATACAGCAGTAGGTTCAAACCTCAACACTTCATCATATAACCGTTTCTATGAAAAAATTGATGGAACAAATACTCAAGGTTTAATTGGAACTGATTATACAAATGCTATTAATTTATTAGCTAATCAAGATGATTATCAATACAATGTGATTTCAGCACCAGGTTTATATTACTCAAATTATGCTAACCAATGTAACTTGATTAAAAATAATACTATTTCAAGAGGTGATGCTATTTATATAATGGATTTAGTTCCTTACGACACAGCAATTGGTACTGTATTACAAAATGCAGCAGGAATAGATTCTAGTTATACAGCTGCATATTGGCCTTGGTTACAAACTGTTGATCCAAATACTGGATTATTAGTTTATGTACCAGCTTCAACAATGATCCCAGGAGTATATGCATTTACAGATGCTTCAAGTGATCCATGGTTCGCACCAGCAGGTATTACAAGAGGTGGAATGGGTTCAGTAGTAAGAGCTGAAAGAAAATTAACATCAGCAAACAGAGATACTTTATATGAAGGTAATGTTAATCCAATTGCTACATTCCCACAACAAGGAGTTGTAGTATTTGGACAGAAAACACTACAAAAAGCAGCAACTGCTTTAGATAGAGTAAATGTACGTAGATTGTTAATTACACTTAAAGATTATATTTCTCAAATTGCTGATAACTTAGTATTTGAAGCAAATACAATTGCTACAAGACAAAACTTTTTAACACAAGTAAATCCATATTTAGAAAGTGTTCAACAAAGACAAGGATTGTATGCCTTTAAAGTAGTAATGGATGAAACAAATAATACACCGGATGTAATAGATAGAAATGAGTTAATCGGTCAGATTTTCTTACAACCAACTAAAACAGCTGAATTTATTATACTTGATTTCAATGTATTACCAACTGGAGCAACATTCCCAGCATAAAAATAAAAAAATCGAATATTTATAATAAAATAAACATATAAAATGGCAGTATTAAACCCAAACGAAATATTTTTCACAGCTTTCGAGCCAAAACAAAAGAATAGATTTATAGCTTTTGTAGACGGATTTCCAGCATACATCATGAAAGGTGTAGGAGCCGTAACTGTATCACAAGGAACAGTACCATTAAATCATATTAACGTTCAACGTTTTGTAAAAGGTAAAACAACTTGGGGAACTATTCAGTTTACACTATTTGATCCAATTACACCATCTGGTGCACAATCAGTAATGGAATGGGTTAGATTACACCACGAATCAGTAACTGGTAGAGATGGTTATAGTGATTTCTATAAGAAAGATCTTACAATCAATGTACTAGGACCTGTAGGTGATGTTGTATCAGAATGGATCATCAAAGGAGCAATGATTACAGAGGCTTCATTTGGAGATTATAGCTGGGATGATGACGGTTCTGCTCAAGAAATTACAATGACAGTCCAACCAGATTACTGTGTATTAAATTTCTAAAAAACAATTACATAATTTATCAAAAAACGCTTGGCTTCGGTCAAGCTTTTTTGTATATTACATATGTATAACTGATAAAAACGTTTTAACCAAATAAAGATTATGGCTGAATTTAAATTCCCAACAGAAGAAATAGAATTACCCTCTAAAGGATTAATATATCCCAAAGACAATCCCCTATCTAGTGGTAAGGTAGAAATTAAATATATGACTGCTAAAGAAGAAGATATTCTTTCAAATCAAGCTTATATCGAAAAAGGGATAGTATTAGATAAACTTTTAGAATCTATAATAATATCAAAAATTAACCTCGATGATCTTATTATAGGAGATAAAAATGCAATTTTAATTGCAACTCGTATATTAGGATATGGATCAGATTATAAAGTTACAATTAATGGAAAAACTGAAACAATAGATTTATCAGAATTAGAAAATAAGCCTTTTGATAGTTCTATGATGTTAGAAGATAAAAACGAATTTGCCTTTACATTACCTCATAGTGATACTAAAATAACTTATAAGATTTTAGATGGTCATGATGGGAAAAAAATTGAAAAAGAATTAAAGGGACTTAAAAAATTAAGCCCAAATTCATCTCCTGAAGCTTCTACTAGATTAAAATATACTTTAGTTTCCGTTAATGGTGAATCAGAAAAAAAGGGTGTTAGAGAATTTGTTGATAATTATTTTTTAGCACGGGATACTAGAGCATTTAGAGAACATTTAAGACAAACACAACCTGATGTAGATCTTAATGTTATTCTAGATAGCGGAGAGGAGGTAACAGTCCCTATTGGACTAAACTTTTTTTGGCCTGACCTTGGAGACAGCTCCTCAAGTTAGATTAAATTTATTTAAACAAATTCACGAAATAATATTTCATGGTAAAGGTGGGTATGATTATTATATTATTTATAATATGCCTATCTGGTTACGTAAATATACTTATAAAGAAATAAAGGATTTTTATGAGGCAAAATCCGCGGCAGAAAAAAATGAAATATCTTCTGGTAAAACCTCACTAGTAAATTCAGAAGGAAAAATTAATGCCCCTCAATTTAAAAAGGCATCAAAACCATATGAAGGAAAGAGCAGCTACAAATAGCTGCTTTTTTTAATATTTATAATAAAACATTTCCTAAATGGCTGATGATATAGAAAAATCCAAATTAGATGCAGAAGCATATAGAGATGCACTAAAAGAGGCTAGTATAATTGCTGCAGAATCTAGACAAACCTTTAATGATATAGGGGCTTCATTGTCTAATAATGCAAAAATAAATAAGGAATTTGCTTCAACTTTTAGAACGGCACAAAAAGATGTAGGACAACTATCAGCTAGTGCCGCAAAACTTTCACAATACGGAAAACAAGATGTATCTAATGCAAAGGTTAGAAATAACATTGCTAAAGAACTAGCTGTTTTAGCTAAAAAAAGAGCACAAGCTGAAGCTACACTAGCTGCTAACTCTATTAAACTAAAAAATGCTAAGGGTAAAGAAAGAGCAGCCCTACTTGAATCAAACCAATCACTAGTAGATGCATTAAATACTTCAGATGATTTAACTAAGTCCTTTGATGCCACCAAAGAACAAATTCAAGAAATTAATAAATCTACAGGATTTATTGATAAGTTAGCTGAGGGTATGAAAATCCTACCAGTTATTGGCCCCCTATTAGCTGGTCCTTTAACAAACCTATCTAAAGGTATAGCACAATTTAAAGTAGGAATAGATTCAAGTTTAACGGGAGCAGAAAAAACAGCAGCACAATTAGAAAGAGCTAAAAATGTAACAGATGCTTTAGGTAAAGGTGCTATTACTTTTGTTGTTGCTGGTTTAGTAAAAGCTGATACAGCAACTACTAATTTTGCTAAATCCTTAGGAATAAGTAAATCTGAAGCTAGAGAGGTAGGAGATGAAATGAATACTTTTGCAGTTAATAGTGGTAAAGCCTATGTGACTGTAGAAAAATTAATGCATGCCCAAGAAGGCTTAGCTGATGCTTTAGGGGCTTCAAGAGGTTATACAAACGATCAACTTCAAGACCAAATAATGCTTACTAAAAAGGTAGGATTACAAGGGGAAGAAGCAGCAAATTTATTAAAGTTAGGACTAGCCCAAGGTAAATCTTCTGAAATAGTTTCAGAAGAAATTTTAAATAGTGTTTCTAATTTAGAAAAAGAAACAGGAATAAGATTACAAGGTCAGAAAGTATTAAAAGAAGTTGCTACTGCCACTGGACAATTGGGTGCACAATACGGGTTTAATAATAAAGCACTAGCAGAAGCTGTTATAATATCTAATAAATTAGGTCTTTCTTTAAAAGAAACACAAGCAATAGCTAAAGGTTTACTAGATTTTGAATCTTCTATAACTTCAGAACTAGAAGCTGAATTACTAACTGGTAAATCATTAAATCTTGAAAGAGCAAGAGGATTAGCTTTACAAGGAAAAAGTGCAGAAGCAACTGAAGAAATAGTAAAACAATTAGGTAGTGCCTCTGATTTTGCTAAATTAAATGTTATACAACAGGATTCTTTAGCTAAGGCTGCAGGGATGACTTCTGACCAATTAGCTGATACTTTAAGAAATCAAGAAACATTAAATGCCTTAGGAGCTAAAAATATTGAACAGTTAGCAAAAGCTGGTGATTTAGATAAATTAAGGGGTACTGAAAATGGAAAACTTTTACTACAACAATACCAACAACAATCAGCTCAAGAAAAGTTAGCTGATGTTATGACCAAAATACAGTCTGTAATGGCTAATTTTGCTGACCCCTTAATGGGTCTTATTGATGGGTTTGCTAAAGTAGCAGAAAATGCAACTGCTGTAAAAATAATAATTGGTTTAATTACATCAGCAATGGTTGCCCAAGCTGCATTTAAGGCCGCAGCTACAATTACGCAAATTGCGTTACAGAGACAATTATTAAAAACTTCTATACAGACTGCAACTGCTACTACAGCAGATGCTGCAGCTGAAGGTGCTAAAAGTGTTGCTAAAATACCATATGTTGGTGGTTTTCTTGCACTTGGTATTGGTGCCGCTATTTTTGGAGGGTTAATAGGGTATTTAGCAGGAGCTAAAAATGGTAATGATATAATGTCTCCTGGAGGATCAGGATATGGTTCTAGAACTTTATTTGGCCCAGAAGGAGCAATAGCATTAAATAACAAGGATACAGTTATAGCAGGTACAAACTTATTTCCTAAAGAAAATGATGTAGTAAAACCAAATTTAGATATATTCCCTAAAGAAAATGAATCTATAAAACCATCACCTCAACCAACACAACCTCAACCACAACCTCAACTACAAACAACAGTAGTACAACAAGATAATTCTAAACTAGAAAAATTATTAGAAAGAGCAATTAACAGACCCGATCCTATAATTCAAATGAATGGAGATGATTTGGGTACTGCAGTTGGAAAATATGCTTATTCTGTTCAGTAAAGTATATTCCTTAAATAAATTCAATATTTATAACAAAATAATAATTAACTATAAAAATTAAAATTATGCCTTTACTTAAAAAGTTTGAAACCGAAGGATCTCAATTAACACCATTAACTGGTAACCAACCTTCTGCACCTTTAAAAAATGCAGGAACTATCCCAGTTAATAATACGTTCTCAAAAGGAACATATATTGATTTTGTTTCAGAAACACCAAGAGCAGTAGATACAACCGGAAACGTACAGTAATCTATG
>OCVQ010002018.1_pt1 | contig 14157 bp, 13 predicted proteins | sample 1539061 | NCBI WGS metagenome assembly OCVQ01 (sample SAMEA3355526, study PRJEB22509) | marine metagenome | biome: marine; feature: river plume; material: water | place: USA | collected 2010-08-08 | depth 0.5 m | reverse complement strand
AATTTTTTTACTTCAGTTGATCCTTGTTGTCTGCTGCTTGTTGGTTGAATTTTTTCTGCATGTTCAACCAATAAAACAAACCTACAAATCCAAGAACTATGACACTATAGTTAAATATGTTTCCTACCATTTCAAAAGGAATGAAAAGATAGTCTGTAAACAAGGTGCCTAATCCGTAAAATATCGTTGAAGAGCTCATTATTCTTTATATTAAAATACAAAGTAAATAAAAAAATCACAAAGAACTTTCTCTTGAGGGAATTATATCGACTGATTTCTATAAGAATCTTAAATTTGATGCAAATAGGGGACATATGATCAATTACAATCCGAAAAGTTGGTTTCAACTAATATTTACCATTCATAAGAGCGATACATTGCGTGTTTTATGGAAAGAGCTACTATACATTGGTGTTTTCACTGTTTTTATTGACTTTATTGTCATGACTTATTTTGGCCATGTGACGGTTCTGGGGAACTTAGTTGCCGTTTATTCTTTGGTAGGTTTTGTTATTTCACTTTTACTTGTTTTCCGGACCAACACAGCATATGATCGCTGGTGGGAAGGACGAAAAAAATGGGGAGAAATGGTAAACGACACACGAAATTTGTCTTCAAAGCTAGCCGTTCTAGTTGAAGCAGAAGAAGATAGGGGGTTTTTCAAGCGTATGATTCCCAACTTTGTTTATGCAGCAAAAGAGCATTTGCGAAAGAGTGTAGATATTTCGCAAATGGATTTTAATGACGTGGAAATAAAACGTTTCAATTCAAAGCAGCATATCCCGCTTAGCATTTCAAATTCAATTTATGCTCGATTGATTCATCTGCGAAATAAAGGAGTACTTTCTCAAGAGGATTTATTTCTCCTGGATAAAAACCTAAATGCATTAATGGACAGTTTGGGAGCATGTGAGAGGATAAAAAATACGCCAATTCCTTATTCCTATTCCATTTTCATCAAAAAATTCATCTTCGTTTATGTTACCACATTGCCTTTGGCCTTTGTGACTATTTTTGGCTATTACTCCGCACTCATTGCCACTTTTGTGTTTTACATATTGGTGAGTATGGAAGTTTTGGCAGAAGAAATTGAAGATCCATTTGGCACCGATGACAATGATTTGCCAACAGATCAACTTTGTGAGCGGATAAAGGCGAATGTAGAGGAGGTTTTTGGATAATTTTATTATCTACATATAATTTAGTTCAGACTGTTGATTTTTTGAGAAAAAATTGTTAAAACTTCTTCCACAACACCCATGGCCGCTTTTTCTCCTGAAAGGATAGCTGCATTTAAAGACCCATTTAATTGAGTGTCCCCCGCCAAAAAAACAGCAGCTGATATGCGTGTTTCAGAAGGAAAGACATCGTATTGGATATTCTTTAAGCGGGGTAATGCCTTTGGAATCGTGAACTGCTTAATGAAGGTACAATTATCAATCATGCAGTTCTGTTTTAATTCCTTTTTCACTTTCTCAACAAGTAAATCATTTGATAGGTTTCGATTATCAATTACGGTGACTGAAAGCAATTCTTTATTCGGTTTTAATTCGGTTTTAAGACTGGTGTGGTAAAAAATATTGTTAATTAATCCACGCTCGCTGGGAACAAGGCCTATCAATTTTTTAGTAATTTGCTTGCTTTCAGTTTCAAAATATAAGGTGTAACACGACTTCCATTCCGTTTCTTGATCATTTAAATTGGAAATCAAATTACTTGCGTCAGTTGCTATTATAGTAAAATTACTTTCCAATTTTGTTTTGTCAATAAGCGTTATCTGTCCATCTTTAACTGATTCCACTTTTCTCTTAAATTTGAAAGAAGTGTTTTTTAAGTTTTGAAATAGTTGCTTTGGAATAGCTTCCATCCCGGATTTTGGTATTGCCGCATATCCTTCTCCAAACATTTTAAATACAAACTCAAACATTCTACTAGAAGTTTCTAGTTTCACTTCAAGAAAAATGCCGCTGAAAAAGGGCTTGAAAAAGTCTCGTATGATTTTATCAGAAAAACCATAATCAATCAAATATGAAAGTGTCGATTGCTCTTTCTCTAAAAATATTTCTTCTATCTTTTTTTTCTTCAAAGTATTATTGAGTTTCACAATTTTGAGCTTATCCAAAATATTTCCTGTCGTAGAAAAAACGGCGGACCAGAGGAAAGACAAATCTCTTAACGGGTCCCCAATTATTTTTTGCTTCTGCTCTTTGATTATGGTCGCCCCAGATAATATCTTTTGTAAATCCAAAGCCTCAAAATTTAGATATTTCTGAGCAGCAGGGTAAGCAGTCAATAAGACTTGAAAGCCATGGTCCAATTGATAGCCATTTACAATATCCGTTTTTATTCTACCCCCTACTCTTTCTGTAGCTTCGATAACAGTTGGATAAAACCCATTTTCTTCTAAAACTTTGGCGGCAATAAGTCCACTAACCCCGGCTCCAATTATATGGATCTTATAGTCTTTTTTATCCATCAGGATTTAATTTGATATCTAGTTTTTCAAACACAAGCCTATTTGGGACAGGCAAACTTTCTCTTAATCTTATAAGAGTGTTTGAACGAAGTCTTTTAATTAAAAAACGGTTACACTATGATGGTATAACCGTTTTAATATTATATATTGCTCTTCCTCTTGGGCTCGAACCAAGGACCCTCTGATTAACAGTCAGATGCTCTAACCAACTGAGCTAAGGAAGAATCTAATTCACTTTATCGAACTAAGGACTCTAAAAGCGATTGCAAATATAATCAAAGAAAATTTACGTTCAAGGGAAAAATCAAAAAAATTATTTTTCTTCTGTTTCATCAAACAAATCGGACTCAAAATCATCCAGAAATAAATCGCCATTTTCGCTTTGTGATTGGTCAGGCCGAGCCGAACGAAGAATGTTCGTGTTGTTTACGTTTAAGCGGATTTCAGCGTGAGTCGACCCATCTTCTGCGATGAATGATTTCGCCACTGGGGTGCCGGATAGCTTAACTAAAGCCCCTTTTTTTAGATAATCGACAATTCCAATAGCTTCTCCTTCTCGCTTCCCAATGGTCCAGTTGAGCCAGGTGGTGTTCGTTTTCGATTGTTCCTTTTTTTTCCAGCCAGTTTTTATTGTGTGCCACTGGAAAATTAATCGCCACAGAACCTTTTTCAAGATTGCGAACGATGGCATTTTTGCCAATATTACCAATTAAACGAGTTTCAAATACGCTAGACATATATTTTCGGCTTTTCTAAAATCTAAGGAAAAAATGTGGATTAATTATTTTGGTTCTTCGTCCAATTCATTGTCTCGAAACGCAGATGGAACTAAATCTGGAATGATTTTTAAGATAAGAGGCAATAAAAGAGCTCCGCCAGGCAACATAAAAATAGCGAGAGCTGGCATCGATTTCATAATGTCCATAAACTGTGATTTCACCAATTCTTTCTCTTCTTTTGAAAGTTCCTCTGAGGTTGATTTTCGGATTAACTGAACCAACTCCTTGCTCTCTTTTAGCTCTAAGGCCAGTTTATCTGAGTTGCGGCTGAGAACTTTAACCCATCTTTTTGAAACACTTCCATATAATTTTTCATACGATGAGCTGGAACTTAGAAGAGACATTTGATTTGAATTTTGCAAAACAAAATTCTCAATCATAGTCATGGCATTATGAACCTCTTTTTTAGGAACGTCCAAAAAATCGCACATTTCATTAAAGAACGGTATTTCCTCTGGTAAACGTTCTTCATTCACGAAGACTGTTAAAGCGGTTATGTCGATTAGGAAACGTCTGAACAGCACATTTGACTTGGCTATCTCCGAAAAATCGGAAAGACTAGCGCCATGTTTGAAACGTTCTTTTGCAACTTTTTTCTCGGAATCCTTCAAATTTGCAGAGGAGAGAAAGACTTTGAACATGGCTTTTTCCTGATCCGTGATAATGTCGTCGGAATAGGCGGCCATTGTAATCGCAACAAGTGCATTATCGGCCAATTCATTATAGTTGGAAAGCGTCTCTTTTCTGTTCTTTAAAAAATTTCGATACAGCACGATATCCAAGTAAACAAAGGCATTGGATAAATAACCTAACCAGTATTGCCCCTCAATAAGCTTTGATTTGACGGACAAGCGTTGGGTTAGTATATTCTCTAATCTTTCATCAGGCGTTTCTTTTAGAAATAAGCCAAAAACCTTAGACAACCCTCTCGCTTTGTGTTCAGCATAAAAAGATAGTAAAGACGCTTTAAACTTTTCTAGGTCGAAATGGTCGTCTTTATTCTCCATCAAATAAATCAACAAAAAAGACTCGAACAGCAGGACTTTAAGCTTCTCATTCTGTGTCCATTTTGAGTCTTTTAATTCATTGGCAAAAATTCTTTTAACCGGAAAACCAAAAACGATGCCTGACCTCAAGAAACTAAAATGGACATATTCTTTACGGGTAAGACCATTTGGCACCGAGAATTCAAGCGAGAACTCGTTCCTTCGTTCTAAATCGAAGTATTTGTTTATCCAACCTTTGGAGCCTGGTGATAGCATTTTTCTACAGAGAATTGAAAATAAATACCATTATAATTTACCTGCCAATACACAGGTTTTCCGAGCGGCAAACTTAGTGCCAGTTGTGGCTTGAAAAGCTTCAAATACAACAATATATTGACCAATACTCGCTTTCGTTTCGTCATCCTTTATCCCGTCCCAAACTATAACGCCTTCTGTTGCCAAGTATTCATTTTCACTCAGTTTTCTGACCAATCGACCATTGTCATCATAAATTGAAATATTGGCCAACATGCCGTTTTCGACCATTGAATATCTCAATTGCAAGACATCCTCAAAACCATCATTGTCTGGTGAAAAGACTTTATTGGGTATGCTAAAATCACCACTTTCACTGAAAGGAACAAACTGAGAATTTTCTATACCTGGCGTCCCAAACCCAATAGCCTCTGCAGCTGTATGCCAATTGTTTGCATCATTGCTCTCATCTAAAGTATTGATTCTTTCCAATGCTTTGCCGTCTTTTGAATCGAGAAGTTTGAAATGCCAATCGTCTGTGTATGCAACACTATCGAGAATGAAGAAGTCTGTTTTTAAGATTACAGTTCCAGCATCATTTGCATAGGTTGGAAGTTCACTTTTGACGAAACGCCCCACTCCGTGTGTTGGATAAATCGCTTTAACGCTATTTGTATCCTTTGTGACCACAGCATATTCGCCTGGAAATAGAATAAAATGCTGCGTTATCTGCTTGATATTTGCTACCGTATCGTTGTCGATATTCGCGAAATTCAAATGATACAAATCGAAAACGTTACCAGAGGTATTGTACAATTCAACATAGTCATTTGCCCCTGTAATTGGATCAAACAAAATCTCATTAATCACAATTTCGCCTTTCAATGGATCATCCGCAAGAATAAAGAAACCGTTGATAGTTGTGACGTTTCCAGCACAGTCTTCTACGTTACTTAACTGATAAGTATAAGTGGTAGACGTTGCAATATTCGGTGTAAATAAAACGCTCATTTCAGTTGGTTGCGTTCCATTCAAAACGCGGTTGGTTTCAGTTAAAGCAGGCTGAACAGTCAAACTTGCCGCTTGTAAAATACCTGCATCCATTGGTTCGCTGAATTGCAAGGTTAATACATTTGGCGCTAAAGCAAATGCAAGTGAAACATTGGGTCCTTGCGTATCTAATGAAGCATCATAAACAGAGTTTTGTGTGCCAGGAGTACCGCCGAGTGCCGCGTTACTTGCAATCCAATTGTGTGATGAAGAGCAAATTAAAGTAGGGTTGATTCTTTCCAAAGTATAACCCCCATCTTGCTTTATCGCGTTTTGGTACCAATCTTCAGTATAACTTATCTTGTCTAAAACGACGCCATTTGGATCTTTCAAGACTACATCATCACCTGCATTATTCAAACTTGGAAAACTGGAAACACCAACAGAATTCATAAACGAAGGCACAGATGAAGTACTGCACAATACGCGATGTTCATTTGGCGCCAAAATACTTGTAGCCACTGTTCCGTCAGCACTTAAGTCGCCAATTTTCCATCCAGCGAGATCAAAATACTTGTTGCTACGATTGTAAATTTCAACGAATTCTAATTCTGGCAAACCAATGACAGGAGACGGATCAGCAAAAACTTCGTTTATAATCACATCGCCTGGAAGCGGTGTTTCGGGAATAAAATAGGTAAACATAGTGGACTGGGACGTTGTATCATTTCCAGCTAAATCTTCCATGTATTCTGCAAACAAGGTATATTGATTGCCATTAGAAAAAGGACTCGCCGTTGTCAAATGAACTAGTTTTGGATCACTTCCATCTAAAACTGCGCCTGAAGCACTATTAAATGGTTGAATATCATAATTTCCTATATTCTGAGCAGCTGTAATTTCCAATGGTTCGTTGAAGAAAACATCAACATGTGTTGCATCAACTGCAACAGCATAGATTAAGACAGGAGCCGCAAGATCTAGGATTACATTGCCAATATAAATATCATCCAAATAAAATTTATTCGCATTGGAAACTGTGTAGGTGCATTGCCAAATGAAATGAGTCCCAAGTAAATTTGTAGAATCTGTCCCGTTTGATTGAAAAACATAATTCGTTCCTCCAGCAGCATCTGTGCTGAGTGACCAGAGTCCACCATTGTTTCGAATCACTTGTATGCCAAAATCAAAAGAGTTAGCAATTGCGCCAACCGCCCCTGAACAAATTAAGGTAGAGGCTCCACCCACTTGGCTGAATAATTTCACCGCATCGGTTGCCCCTGTTTCGCCTAATTGAATATAAAATCCATCAGGATTTGTGGTTGGATCAGGGCCTGCGGCACAAAGATATAGTCTTCCAAAATTCTGTGTGGATGGCGAAAAACTCATTTTTACGCGTAATCTCCACTCTTTGTCGTTTAATGTTGTAAGTCCATGAGGCACACTCAAGTATGAGGTCGCTGCAACTGCTAAATTAGTTTGCAACTCAAAATTTGAATTCACTATATAATCAGCTGTGGTACCCGTCCAAGAAGGATTGACGGTAAAGTCGCCATCAGAAAAATTCTCTATCAATTGAGCATTAACTCCGAAAGAGAGGAACAAAAGGAAAAACCAAATTTTTGTTTGCATTACATTGTATAAAACGTCAGTAAATATAGTAATTTTGCCCCCACAAATGTATTAAATTCGTGTTATGAAAGTAGCAGTCGTTGGGGCAACTGGAATGGTTGGCCAAGTAATGTTGAAAGTTTTAGCGGAAGAAAAATTCCCAATTACAGAATTAATTCCTGTTGCATCTGATCGGTCAATAGGAAAAATGATTAGTTATGAAGGTAAATCCTCCCCGTGTATGGGTATGCAAGCTGCTATTGACGCCAAGTGCGACATAGCTATTTTTTCGGCGGGTGGAGATACCTCGTTGGAATGGGCGCCTAAGTTTGCTGCGGCTGGAACAACAGTTATTGACAACAGTTCAGCTTGGAGAATGGATCCTGATAAAAAATTAGTGATTCCTGAAATCAATGGAGGTGTTTTGACGAAAACGGATAAAATCATTGCCAATCCGAATTGTTCTACCATTCAACTTTTGATGACACTTGCACCATTACACAAAAAATACCAGGTGAAACGAGTGATTGTTTCTACCTACCAATCGACAACTGGAACTGGTGTGAAAGCAGTACAACAATTAGAAAATGAACGAAACGGTATTGTGGGAGAAATGGCATATCCGCATCCAATAGATAAAAACTGTATCCCACATTGCGATTCTTTTCTGGACAACGGTTACACAAAAGAAGAAATGAAATTGTGGAACGAAACGAAGAAAATTCTGGATCCGAAAATACGCTTGAGTGCAACGGCCGTTCGTGTTCCTGTTGTAGGAGGACATTCAGAAGCTGTAAATATCGAATTTGAAAACGACTATGATTTGGCTGAAGTCCGTAATTTACTTTCTGCGACTTCTGGAATAACGGTTCAAGACAATTTAGCCAACAACGAATACCCGATGCCACGAACAGCAGAAGGAAAAAATGATGTTTTTGTGGGCCGAATCCGTCGTGATGAATCACAAGACAAAACTTTGAATTTGTGGATTGTTTCTGATAATTTGAGAAAAGGCGCTGCTACAAATGCCGTTCAGATTGGGCAACTTTTAATTGCAAAACAACTTCTGAAGTAGATCCTTTGAAACGTTTATTCCGAAAAATATATCTAGGTATTTTCATTGGTTTAGTGGTTTTTGTCTTCTCCTTTTATATTTGGGAATATCTTGAAGGAACACATCGATTGAATTTTCAAATTGACGACAAATACAACATTGAAATTACCTCAGACGAATGTGGAACTTGCTTTATGGACTGGCAAATTGATCATGAAATTAAAATCACGAATCTATTAACCAAGGAGTCAATTGATTACGCTTTTTCTACGGGAGAAGGCCCTTTTCTGGCGTTTTACACTACTATTACTCACCCAGATTTGATTCTGATTGAAGGATACAATGGCAATATTGGCGCCACTTGGCTTATAAACATCAAAGAAAAAAGTGTAAGTAAACCTCGCGATTTAGGAACATATAATTTTCTTTTAAGAAATAGTATAAGTCAAGATTTCGAGGTTATTCTTGAGCTACCAGAATTTAAACCTGCTTATTAAAACCGTTTCTCGAAAATCATCTAGCTTTTCATTAATCCCTTTTGCATGAAATTTCTTGAGGAGTTTGTATGTCCCTTTGCCCTGTTTGTAATCCATTTCATCGCCAAATATTGGAATAATTCCCAAAAAATGGATCTGTTTTTCGCCAACATGAAGGGGTTGAAGTTTCTCTTTTAAAAGAATAGGATCCACCATAATAAAATGATTTTGCTTCATTGTTTCCGATATAGTCTTAAACTCTTTGTCACATTGAATCGTATGTCCGGGGCCGAACCAACCGTTTTTCTTTTGTACATGTTTGACCAATGTCTCCAACCATTCAGTCGGCCATTGTCGGTTTGTATTGTCTTTTTCATTGATGTCCCAATAACGTGGTAAACAGAAAAACAACTCCACATTTTCTCGGCCTTTGTAGCGCTCATGCACAGGCATATCGTAGTTCGACAAACCACTGGTCATTAAAACTTTCACAGGTGATTTCAAAGGAATATCGATGAGCAGAAGCTCTAAACTCTCGTCCACTTGTTTAAATACCGTGATAGATTCTTTCCTAAACCTTTCTTCTAATTGCGCTTTCATTCTGCTGAAATTGAAAGCTCTAGTGCATTCCAGAACTCTTTAGATGAAGCAACACAACCTTGCCCTATCATTTTATGAATCTCCATTTCACGCATGGTTGAATACGGTTTGGATGTTTTAAAAACAGTCAAATTCTGTGCGTTTTTTGTCAATGCTTCGTGTATGCTTTCAGGAGTAGAAAGGTCCGTTCCGTCATTTTGTTTTGGGGTGATTGAAATAAGTTTCAAATCGTCTGGAGTACATTGAAAAACGAGACATGAATCTACTGAACGAAACTCCAAAAATTCAATTTTCTGATACACTTTTTCTAGGACGATGTCAGAAAAAAGTTCGACGAGCTCTGTGGCTTTTGGAACATCCGATTTATTCATTTCGGCCCATTCTTCGGCATGAACTCCGTTAGTGATCAAAAAGGCTTTGAAATCTTCATCGAAAACTATTTGTTCTTCCTTGGTGAGCATTCTGTATTTCATGGGACAAAGTTACGGACTTGAGCTTGTTTTCTTGCCACGAAATGAGGTAAATTTAAAAAGAGACCTTTTAAAAAAGGTTGGTTTGATTGAGGCTGAACCCATGTAGTCACCCCCTTTCAATCAGGCGGTTAAAATTGTTTTTAACAGCGCCTTATCTAAAAATTTAAATTTTTATTTCTTCCTTTTATTGAATTGGGATTCTACCTAGAAATCAAATCTCCTTAATCTCACTCCCTTCAAACCAAATCCAAACATTCAACCTACAGCATTTTCGTGTAAAACTACTTCAATAAATAATCCCGAAACCGATTTTTTAAGTACTATATCTTTTACTTTTGTAACCATGTCAACGAAGAGAGGAATTGCTATTTTAGGGTCAACAGGGTCTATCGGAACACAAGCTTTGGAAGTAATTGAAACGCATCCTGATAAATTCGATTTATTAGTTCTCACGGCAAATTTCAACGGTGATTTATTGATTGAACAAGCGAAAAAATTCAAGCCGCAATCTGTCGTTATTGTTGATGAAAAACAATATGAAAAAGTAAAACAAGCACTTTGGGACGATGATATTTTAGTTTACACGGGCGAAAAATCGCTCTGTGATGTTGTTACATATGCTGATATTGATGTTGTTTTAACTGCACTGGTTGGATACGCAGGACTCCAACCAACACTTGCTGCGATTGACTCTGGAAAGTCGATTGCTTTAGCCAATAAAGAAACTTTAGTTTGCGCAGGTGAATTAGTTACGGCCGCGGCAAAGCAAAAAAGCGTAAATATTTATCCTGTCGATTCTGAGCATTCGGCTATTTTTCAATGTTTGATCGGTGAATTCCACAACAAAATTGAGAAGATTTATTTAACCGCTTCGGGAGGGCCCTTCCGTGGTTGGAATGCCGATAAATTGGCTTCAGTAACAAAGGAACAAGCTTTAAAACATCCGAATTGGGAAATGGGAGCCAAAATAACCATCGATTCTGCCTCTTTGATGAACAAAGGTTTGGAAGTGATTGAGGCCAAATGGTTATTCAATCTGAACCCCGAACAAATTGACGTTATTGTTCATCCGCAATCAATTATCCATTCATTAGTTCAGTTTGAAGATGGCAGCATGAAAGCACAGATGGGATTGCCAGACATGAAGTTGCCGATTCAATTTGCGCTGACGTATCCGGATCGTTTGCCTTCAAATTTTCCGCGGTTCAATTTTATGGATTATCCACAATTGACTTTCGAACAGGCCGATAAAGAGACGTTTAAAAATCTTGATCTAGCCTATGCCGCTATGAAAATGGAAGGAACAGCTGCTTGTGCCTTAAACGCAAGTAACGAGATTGTTGTCGATGCTTTTTTAAAAAATAAAATCAAGTTTTTGGATCTGGCGAATATTAATGAATTTGTTATGAACGAAACGAAAAACATACTAAAACCAAACTTAGACGACTACATCCAGGTGGATGCCGAAGCGAGACGTTTGGCGCTATCTAAAATTGACTAATATGAAAATTGGGCACTTACTTTTATTGCTACTGATTTTTACTTCCTGTGTGCACGAAGCTCCAATCGATGACATTCAAATTGGAAAACGAAAAGTGAGTCTTATTTTAGACGTTCCTCAAGCTCAACGTTTGGCTTCTTTGCCCTTGAAATGCATGGATCAAGAGTTTCCAAACAAAATGGGACAAGTTTTAGGTACTATGGAAGATTTGAAAAGCCCCCAAGAACTTCATCCGGCTTTTTATGGTTGTTTCGATTGGCACAGTTCTGTGCATGGACATTGGATGCTCGTTCGACTTATGAAAGAATTTCCAGAAATGGACCAAACTGAAATTCGTGAAAAACTAGCCTTGCGATTGACGAAGGAGAACATTGAGAAAGAATTGGACTATTTCAACAGTAAACATAACGCCTCTTTCGAAAGAACATACGGTTGGGCTTGGCTCATGAAATTACATGGTGAACTCCTTACCCACAATGATTCTTTGTCGCAAGTGATGGCCCAAAATTTAAACCCTTTGGCTGATCGGTTGGTAAAAGAATTTCAAACTTTTCTTCCGAAATTAACAAATCCGCTGCGTTCAGGAGAGCATGTCAATACGGCTTTTGCCTTGTCCATCGCATTTGATTATGCGGTAACCACAAATAACAAGAAATTTAAGAGCCTCATCATCGAGCGGTCAAAATTTTTCTATGAAAAAGATGAAGATGCCAATTTCAAATATGAACCGAGTGGATTTGATTTTTTAAGTCCAATAACAGAGGAAATTCATTTGATGAGTAAGGTCCTGAATACACACGAATTTACTGTCTGGTTGAACCATTTCATGCCAAAACTATACGATAAAAATTACGCTTTTCAACCCGTTGAAGTTAGCGATAGAACAGATGGGAAATTAGTTCATTTGGACGGATTAAACCTGAGCAGGGCGTGGTGTTTATATGCGATTGCAAGAAAAGACAGTCAGCTGGGTCATCTCCGCCTGGTTGCAGATGAACACCTTAAAAAATCTTTCCCATCCATTGTAGACGGAAATTACATGGGCGAACACTGGTTGGCGTCATTCGCTTTATATGCTTTGCTAGAAAGAAAAATAAAATAAGCGTTCAAATTCAAACAAAACGTTCTTGTTTAACCTATTTTATTCATTTCAAAATCAGAAAATTATCTTTTTGTTTTGGATGACTTTTAAAAGTTCGTACTTAGACGAGCATAACAGGATGTTTGGCGTAAAATACGATTGTACTTTCTCAGAATTTCAGCTAAGAATCTTCGATAGATGGGGCGAAATGATTTGGGAATCAAAAGGCCCTGAAGCACAGTGGGATGGATCCAGCTCAAAACCGAATGGCCACCAGGTGGAGTCTATATTTATCAATTGAAATATAGCAGTACAGGTGTATTTGATGAAGTGGTTAATGGGCACGTTTCGTTACTCAGATAAAGACATAAAACAAAAAGGCATCCGAATTTACGGATGCCTTTTTTATGAAATAATCGAATACTTTTAAATCTCCAACTTCTTACGAATACCTTTCGAGATACCGTCTTTGTGCAGGTAGATATTGATTGTTTTCAAGTTGAAATAATTCTCTGAAACGTACAAGTACCCTTTTGGATAGTTTCCTGTTCCCCACGAGTTTTTCACCAAAACGAATTTACGCCCCGTTTGGTCTTTGTAGATACCAACGATGTGCATTCCGTGATCATCTGTAGTTGTTTTGTTGTCGTACCCTTTTTGGCGCATTTCTGCTGTTACTTCAACCTCTTTTACGGGTTCCATAAAAGCATTTGAACTTCTGTCTGCTCCACCGTCTGAGAAATTTTTGTTGTCACTTCCGCTCATAGCAACTGTCGATTCATCTACTGGAAGTATTCCCATACCATTTTTGAAACTGAATCCTTTTTCGGAAACGTCCGCTCCCCAAGCAATGGTATATCCTGATTTCAACGCATCTTCAACAACCGTCATCATATCTTTCAAAGGAACATTGTAGCTATCGCCCCAAGCCCAGTTGTCTGGAATCTCAAGCATACATCTCTTGTAATCTTCGAAATGACTAAACGACGTCAATGAAACATAATCGTCCATGTTCAATCCCAATGATTTTGCGTACGATTTCGGTGTGTATTTCTTTCCTTCGTATTCAAATTCTGTTGGGTCAGCACCCATGTATCCGTCAAGGACAGCATTGATCGCCAATTTCCAAGTGGAAGAAACAGAAGCGCCGCGCTCTCCACTTTGTTTTAGAACACCCGACATAATTCCATCGAGAACATTGAACATTTCAGTGTGATTGTGCGTTTCTTCACCATTCACCAAGCCCGTATAAACCGATTGAGGAACAATTCCATACTTACGAATCACATATGGAATATCATGAAAAGCACCACCTTGTGAAAAGTTGATTTTTCCATCCATTCGCAAATATTTTTCTGCTTTGCTTTCGTAGGCTTTGCGTGCAACGTACATTTCAGAAAGAATAGCGGGGTTCTTGTTTCCCATACGGATCAATTCTGATTCGAAAAATGAAAGAGCAGAAAAGCTCCAGCAGGTTCCCGTTCGTCCTTGACTCTCAACAGGAGTTGTTTCTAAACTCGAAATCTTCGCAAATTTGTATTTGCTGCCTTCTGCGTTTGTCGAAGGCTCTGTGTAACCGAATTGAGCAGAAAGCCCGGGGGTAATAAAAAGGGCAAGCCCTAAAATAAGGTTTTTAGTCATAATGTTTTTTTGTATTAACAGTTTGCATCTATTGACGTACCATTTTGTCAATTGAGGCATAAAATTAAGAAAATGAAAATTGATGTGGAAATTAATCTAGTTTCCAGCCTTTGTATCCTATGGCTTGTATTTTTCGAGAAATTTCATCAAACTCGGCTTCAGACTCTGCACCACCAGCACTTACTCGGTACATTCCATTTTTCTGATCGAGAATAATTCCGTTCAAACCTCTTT
>OCVQ010001999.1_pt1 | contig 14268 bp, 10 predicted proteins | sample 1539061 | NCBI WGS metagenome assembly OCVQ01 (sample SAMEA3355526, study PRJEB22509) | marine metagenome | biome: marine; feature: river plume; material: water | place: USA | collected 2010-08-08 | depth 0.5 m | reverse complement strand
TTGGCTTTGCGGGTTTCCTTTCAAAGGATGCGGTGATCGAGAGCGCTTGGGCGGGCACGGCGGGGGGCTATGCCTTCTGGATGCTGGTTGTGGCGGCGTTGTTCACCTCGTTCTATTCGTGGCGCTTGATGTTCCTGACCTTCTTTGGTGCGCCACGCGGCGACAAGCACACGCATGACCACGCGCATGAAAGCCCGATGGTGATGCTGGTGCCCTTGGGAGCCTTGGCGCTTGGCGCGATTTTCTCGGGGATGGTGTGGTATAATTCCTTCTTTGGCGACCATACTGCGGTGAACAAATTCTTTGGCGTGCCCGAACATATGGAGGCCGCCGCCCATGGGGATGCTGCTACCCATGATGCACCGAAAGCCGAGACACATGGGGCTGATGCGGGCCATGCTGCGCCTGAGGCGGGCCATGGAGCTGCTGCAGAAGGTCACGCAGATGCGGCGGCGCCGCATGAAGCGGGCTGGACGCAAGGGGCGATTTACATGCACCCCGACAATCACGTCATGGACGACGCCCACCATGCACCCGTTTGGGTGAAGGTTTCGCCCTTTGTCGCGATGGTGCTCGGATTTCTTGTCTCGTTCTGGTTCTACATCGTGAACCCGGCCTTGCCCAAGCGTTGGGCCGAGGTGCAGCAACCGCTCTATTTGTTCCTGCTCAACAAATGGTATTTCGACGAGATCTATGACGCTCTGTTTGTGCGGCCCGCCAAAGCGCTCGGTCGGTTCCTGTGGAGCCGGGGCGATGGGGCCGTGATTGACGGCTCGATCAACGGGATTGCCATGGGGATCGTGCCCATGCTGACCCGCATCGCTGGACGCGCACAGTCCGGTTACATCTTCACTTACGCCTTTGCCATGGTGGTCGGGATTGCGGTTCTGATCACGTGGATGACGCTCACCGGGGGAGCGGAATAATGGATAACCTTCTTTCCATCGTAACTTTCCTGCCAGCAGCTGCTGCGCTTATCATGGCGGTGTTTTTGCAAGGTGATGACGTTGCCGCGCAGCGCAATGCCAAGTGGCTGGCAATGACGGCTACCTCCGCGACGTTTTTGGTCTCGCTCTTTATTCTGGCGCAATTCGATCCGGCAGATACCGGTTTCCAATTGGTGGAAGAGAGACCTTGGCTTTTGGGTCTGACTTACAAGCTTGGGGTGGACGGCATCTCGGTGCTGTTTGTGATGCTGACAACCTTCATGATGCCGCTGGTGATTGCCGCAAGCTGGAATGTGGAACACCGGGTCAAAGAATACATGATCGCGTTTTTGCTGTTGGAGACGCTGATGCTCGGCGTGTTCATGGCTCTGGATTTGGTGTTGTTCTACCTCTTCTTTGAGGCAGGGCTGATCCCGATGTTCCTGATCATTGGTATTTGGGGCGGAAAAAACCGCATCTATGCGTCTTTCAAGTTCTTCCTCTACACCTTCCTCGGCTCTGTTTTGATGTTGGTGGCGATGGTGGCGATGTTCTCGGATGCCGGGACCACTGATATCGCCAAGTTGATGGTGCATCGCTTCGGCTCCGAGGAGTTCTCGATCCTTGGCATTCAGATCGTTGGTGGCATGCAAACGCTTCTCTTCCTCGCGTTCTTTGCCTCTTTCGCGGTCAAAATGCCTATGTGGCCTGTCCATACTTGGCTACCCGACGCCCACGTGCAGGCGCCGACGGCGGGCTCTGTGGTGCTGGCCGCTATCCTGCTGAAAATGGGGGGCTATGGCTTCTTGCGGTTCTCGCTGCCGATGTTCCCGGTAGGGGCTGATGTGCTGGCGCCAATGGTGTTGTGGATGTCGGCCATAGCAATCGTTTACACGTCGCTTGTGGCTTTGGTGCAAGAAGACATGAAAAAGCTCATCGCCTATTCTTCGGTCGCGCACATGGGATATGTCACGATGGGGATTTTCGCGGCCAATCAGCAAGGCATTGACGGTGCGATTTTTCAGATGCTGAGCCACGGGTTCATTTCTGGCGCGCTCTTCCTTTGCGTTGGGGTCATTTATGACCGCATGCACACCCGTGAGATCGACGCCTATGGCGGTTTGGTCAATCGGATGCCGGCATATGCGCTGGTGTTCATGTTCTTCACGATGGCGAATGTGGGCTTGCCCGGCACCTCTGGGTTTGTTGGTGAATTCCTGACCTTGATGGGCATTTTCCAAGTCAACACATGGGTGGCCGCAGTGGCGACCTCTGGCGTGATTTTGTCGGCGGCCTATGCGCTTTGGCTTTATCGTCGGGTGGTCTTTGGCGACCTCATCAAAGAGGCTTTGCGGTCGATCAACGATATGACTCGGCGTGAGAAGTGGATTTTTGCGCCTCTGATCGTGATGACGCTTTTCCTTGGCATTTATCCGGCAGCGGTGACGGACATCATCGGACCGTCGGTGGAAGCCTTGGTTTCAAACTATGACACGGCCGTGGCCGAGGCTGGCGCCTCGTCCAAAGTGGCCTTGGCCCAGCACTGAGGAGATGGACATGACTTCGGCTGATCTGAATATCATCCTGCCGGAACTCATCCTGGCCCTCTTTGCGATGGGCGGGTTGATGGTTGCGGTTTACACGGGAAAAGACCGCATGGCGGGCCTTTTGACATGGGCCTCGGCGGCGCTGATGGCCGCATTGGCTGGCTATATCGGCCTGACAGGGCAGGGCGAGAATATCGCTTTTCATGGGATGTTCCATGACGATGGCTTTTCGCGCTTTGCCAAAGTGGCGATCTTGCTTTCGGCGGCGGCTGTGCTGGTGATGAGCCAAGACTACATGGCGCGGCGCGGATTGCTGCGATTTGAATATCCGGTGCTCGTTGTCTTGTCGGCCATCGGCATGATGATGATGGTTTCTGCGGGTGATCTGATTGCGCTTTATATGGGGCTCGAGTTGCAGTCTTTGGCGCTTTATGTGGTCGCGTCGCTGCGTCGGGACTCGGCGCGCTCTACGGAAGCGGGCCTGAAGTATTTTGTGCTGGGCGCACTCTCGTCGGGCTTGCTGCTTTATGGGGCCTCTTTGGTCTATGGCTATTCGGGCACCACGCTGTTTTCTGGGATCATTGCCGCGGCAGGCGACGAACATGCCTCGTTGGGGCTGTTGTTCGGTCTGGTGTTCATGATTTCCGGTCTAGCGTTCAAGGTCTCGGCTGTGCCGTTCCATATGTGGACACCCGATGTCTATGAAGGCTCGCCAACGCCTGTAACCGCGTTTTTTGCCACCGCGCCCAAAATGGCGGCAATGGGGCTGTTTGCCCGACTGATGCATGACGCATTCGGCGGAATTACTGGTGATTGGGGCCAAGTGATCGCACTGATCTCGGCGCTGTCGATGTTCCTTGGGGCGATTGCGGCGATTGGACAGACCAATATCAAACGTCTGATGGCCTATTCATCGATTGCTCATATGGGCTATGCGCTGATGGGCTTGGCGGCTGGAACCCAGTTTGGGGTGCAGGCGCTTCTTATCTATATGGCGATTTACATCACGATGAATGTGGGCACTTTCGCGTTTATCTTGTCGATGGAAAAAGACGGCGCTCCGGTGACCGATATTCGTGCGCTTAACCTTTTTGCGAAAGCAGAGCCCGGACGGGCGCTGGCGATGTTGGTTTTGCTGTTCAGCCTTGCAGGGGTGCCCCCTTTGGTGGGCTTCTTTGGCAAGTTCTATGTGCTGCGCGCCGCCTATGATGCGGGCTTGGCTTGGCTGGCCATTGCTGGCGTGATCGCTTCGGTGATTGGGGCGTTCTACTATCTTCGCATCGTGTACTACATGTATTTCGGCGAAGAGGGTGAGGGCTTGCAGGCCAATCGATCGCCTGTGCTGTGGCTTTTCCTCATGGGATCGGCTGTGGCGATGGTGGTCGGGGTCGTCAACCTGTTTGGCCTTGAGGGAGCGGCAGCGGCAGCTGCGGCAACGCTGGTTCCGTGAGCCATTGGCCACAAGGATATGACCGACGGGTGCTCCTGTCGGTCGATAGCACGATGAGTGAAGCGCAAAGACTGGGGGCGGAGCTATCTGCCCCCACTTGGATTCTGGCGCATGAACAATCGGCAGCACGTGGGCGTCGGGGGAGAGCTTGGATCAATCCCAAGGGCAATTTTGCAGCATCGCTGGTAATGCGCCCCGAGGCGGCCCCAGATCAAATGGCGCTACGGTCTTTTGTTGCAGCGCTGGCGCTGCGGCAGGCTTTGGAAGATGTGGTCAAGGAGCAGGCAACGCTGGGGCTGAAATGGCCCAATGATGTGCTGCTGAATGGGGGCAAGGTGGCTGGCATCCTGCTCGAGAGCGTTGGGGGCCTGCTGATCATTGGTATCGGCGTGAACCTTGCTGCGGCTCCGCCAGCGGAGGGTGTTGAGCCAGGAGCGGTTCGCCCTGTTTCAGTGCTGGGGGAAACAGCCGTCAGCATCGAGCCAGAAGCGTTTTTGGAACGCCTGGCAGCCGCCTTTGCACCGCTTGAAACACAATTGTCACAACAGGGATTTGCGCCGATCCGACGGGCGTGGCTGACGCATGCGGCGCGGTTAGGCGAAGAAATCACTGCGAAAACAATGCGTGATACTTTTCACGGGCGCTTTGAAACGGTGGATGAGACAGGCAATCTGGTTTTGCGGACGGCGACAGGCACGATAAGCTTGCCTGCCGCAGATGTTTATTTCTAAGGGGGAGCGCATGCTTCTTTGCATCGACACTGGCAATACAAATACGGTTTTCTCGCTATGGGACGGAGAAAAGTTTCTCTGCACGCTTCGCACCGCGACCGAGCATCAGCGCACGGCGGATCAATACTTTGTCTGGCTCTCGACGCTGTTGCAGCATCATAAGATCCCGATGAATATCAATTCAGTGATCATCTCATCGACTGTGCCACGGGTGGTGTTCAACCTTCGAGTTCTGGCTGATCGCTATTTCAATTGCCGCCCTCTCGTCGTGGGTAAGCCGGATTGCCTCTTGCCACGCATGCCGCGCGTTGATCAGGGCACCACGGTTGGGCCGGATCGTTTGGTCAATTCGGCTGGTGCGTATGATCGTCATGGTGGAAACCTGATCGTGGTGGATTTCGGCACAGCGACGACCTTTGACGTCGTCGATGACGACGGGGCCTATGTTGGGGGCGTGATTGCACCCGGTGTGAACCTGTCGCTTGAAGCGCTGCACATGGCAGCGGCTGCATTGCCCCATGTGGATATCTCAAAGCCGCAAGGCGTGATTGGGCGCAATACGGTGGCTTGTATGCAGGCAGGGATTTTCTGGGGCTACGTCGGTTTGGTAAAAGAGGTCTGCACGCGGATCAAAGCAGAACGTGATCGCGAGATGCGTATTATTGGCACGGGGGGACTTGCGTCATTGTTTGGCGCGTCAGACGTGTTATTTGACGAGATCGAAGACGACCTCACCATTCATGGCCTGACGGTCATTCACAATTATAACAAGGACCAAGGCAGCGTATGAGCAATGAACGCCTGATCTATCTCCCTCTCGGTGGCGCGGGGGAGATTGGCATGAATTGCTATGTCTACGGATATGGCAAACCAGACCAAGAGCGTCTGATCGTGGTCGACCTAGGGGTAACTTTCCCAGATATGGATGGCTCTCCGGGCGTCGACCTGATCTTGCCGGACGTGTCATGGCTGGCCGAGCGCAAAGACCGCATCGAAGCCATTTTTATTACCCATGCTCATGAAGATCACCTTGGGGCAGTGGGCCATCTGTTTGAGACGCTGGGAAGGCCAGTGGTTTATGCGCGTGCCTTCACAGCCAATCTCGGACGGCACAAAATGGACGAGCGCGGCCATGATCCTAAGGCTATCAAGACAGTTGGGAAATTCCCCGAAACGGTGACGGCGGGGCCTTTCCGCGTCAGTTTTTTGCCGATTTCGCATTCCATTCCGGAAAGCGCCGGGCTGATGATCGAGACACCTGCCGGGCGCGTGGTGCATTCGGGTGATTTCAAGCTTGATCGTAACCCGGTGGTGGGTGAGGCCTATGATCCAGAGCTGTGGGGCGAAGCGGTCAAGGGCGGTGTCAAGGCGCTGATGTGCGATTCAACCAACGTCTTTTCGCCCCTCGCCGGGCGTTCGGAATCGACACTTGGGCCGGCGATTGAAGATTTGGTAATGAATGCCAAAGGTGCGGTCGTTGCGACGACGTTCGCCTCCAATGTGGCGCGTCTGAAGACGCTTGCAGAGGCCGGTGAGCGCGCCGGGCGCTCCATTTGCCTGATGGGGCGGGCGATGCGGCGCATGGTCGAGGCCGCCGTGGAAACAGGTGTGCTGACCAACTTCCCTACGGTGATCAGCATTGACCACGTGAGCGAAGTGCCACGTGGCAATCTGATGCTGATCGTCACGGGAAGCCAAGGAGAGCGCCGCGCCGCGTCGGCCCAATTGGCCAATGGCAAGTATAATGGTGTGGAGTTGAAAGAGGGCGACCTGTTCTTGTTCTCTTCCAAGACTATTCCGGGCAATGAGCGGGGCGTGATCCGCATCATGAACCAACTGTCGGAAAAAGGCGTGGACGTGGTGGATGATGCTGGGGGGAAATATCATGTCTCTGGCCATGCCAATCGTCCCGATCTTGAGGAGATGCATGCGCTGGTGAAGCCGCAAATCCTGATCCCGATGCATGGCGAGCACCGCCATTTGCGCGAACATGCGCGGATTGGAGCCGAGAATGGCCTTCAATCCATTGTCGCAGTCAATGGAATGATGATTTCGCTTGAAGGCAACCGACCGCAAGTTGCGGGCTATGTGAAATGGGCCGAACCTATCTGGATGGTTCAGTGCATGTCGGGGCGATGGATGGTGTGATCCGTGATCGCATTCGGATGGCGCTGAATGGATTGGTTATGGTGAACGTTATTCTTGATGAGAATAACGAGCCGCTGGGGGAACCTTGGTGTGAAATCCGTGGTTTGGCGGAAACCGGACGGAGCCGTGCGCCCTTGGTGGATGTGCTGGAAGAGGATCTTGATCAATGGTTGCGCCGTGCACCCAATAAGGTGCGCTCGGATGATGCCAAGCTGGAAGATGGGCTCAAGCGGGTGGTGCGAACGGTGACATTGGAAGAGATCGGCAAGAAGGTGGAAGTCACGATAGTGATCAGCCGACTGTCCTGAATTTTCCGATCGTTGAATGAAATCCGCGCCTTTTGTGGCGCGGATTTTTTATTTTTCCGGCGGACTTTCCTAAGCGACCTAGTGGCGACGCGCCATCGGCGTTGCCCAATCGAGACGGAAGGCGCGTGGGTTTGCCAGACAGCAGGCGGTGACCCTCAACATGAGCCCAATCCATGCGCGTGATAGGTAATCGCCGACGGCGACATTGCGACGCGAGGCGCGCGCTTGATTGAAATCATCCGCTGCAAGACTGCTCGGCTCAAAAAGAAATCAGCCGCTTTCGCGGCTGATTGCATTTATCCGGCGCGGCGTTGCTCGAAACTCAGAGCAATGAAATCGGGCAAGTGATCCCCCAAGCCTACCACTTTGTCGTGGCGATCGCGGGAGCGGTCATTGCGGTCATTCCTGTCGTGCGAACGGTTTTCGGTGTGGCGGTTTTCCGAACGGTTTTCGGAATTGCGGGGCTCATTGCGCTGATCGGGCTTGCTTTTGGCCCCACGCGGTGCGCGGGTGTCGTCCGATTTGACAGGAGCCTCGGCTGCGGCAACAGGTGCCTCTACCACGGTGTCTTGTGCCGCCACGACTTCTTGGACGCTTTGATCGCGAGGACCGCGCTCTGACGAGCGAGACCGCGAGCGCGACGATGAGCGTGAGCTGCCTGACGAGGAGGAGCCGGAGGGCGCGCGAGACGAAGAGGAGCGCGACACCGAGGTGCTGCTTTCGCCAATTTTTGCTGCCAGCCCTTCGGGGAGCGCGATGCGCGGGACTTCTTTTTGCACCAATTTTTCGATGGCATCGAAATACTTCTGGTCGCGTGGTGTCCAAAGCGTAAGGGCTTTGCCTTTGCGGCCTGCACGACCGGTTCGGCCAATGCGGTGCACGTAGTCTTCGGCGTGGCTGGGCACGTCATAGTTAAAGACGTGGCTTACAGCTGGGATGTCGAGGCCGCGAGCCGCAACGTCAGAGGCAATAAGGAAGCGCAGCGTGCCTTCGCGGAAACCATCCAGCGTCCGCATGCGTTGCGATTGATCCAGATCGCCATGGATTGGCGCGGCGTCGTAGCCATATTTTTGCAAAGATTTGGCGACGATATCGACGTCTGACTTGCGATTGCAGAAGATGATTGCGTTTTTGCACGCCTCACCCTCGCTATCGATCAGAGCCCGCAGAAGGGCGCGCTTCTCGCTGGCTTCGCGATCGCGGCGCGACGCTTCAAAGAAAACAACGCCCTGTTCGATGGTCTCGGAAGTCGTTGCTTGACGCGCCACTTCAATCCGCTCGGGGTTGGAGAGGAATGTATTGGTGATCCGCTCAATCTCGGTGGCCATTGTGGCCGAGAAGAACAGAGTTTGTCGCGTGAAGGGGGTAAGCGAAAAAATGCGTTCGATATCAGGGATAAAGCCCATGTCGAGCATGCGGTCGGCTTCGTCCACGACCATGATCTGAACGCCAGTGAGCAAAAGCTTGCCACGTTCGAAATGGTCGAGAAGGCGGCCGGGAGTGGCGATCAACACGTCAACGCCGCGGTCGATCAACTGGTCTTGCTCTTTGAACGAGACGCCACCGATCAACAGGGCTTTGGTGAGCTTGAGGTGTTTCGTGTATGTGTCGAAATTTTCGGCAACTTGCGCGGCCAATTCGCGCGTGGGGCAAAGCACCAAGCTGCGTGGCATACGCGCACGAGCACGCCCCTTTGAGAGAAGCGTGATCATCGGCAGCGTGAAGCTGGCGGTTTTCCCCGTTCCTGTCTGAGCAATGCCCAAGACATCACGCCCTTCGAGCGCGGGGGGAATGGCTCCGGCCTGAATGGGCGTCGGCGTTTCGTAGCCTGCCTCTTCGATGGCTTTGAGAACTTTGGGGTCGAGTTTGAGATCGCTGAACTTTGTCATGTGTTTCCGAAGTTTACGGACACGACTTGGCCCGTAGCATCTGATGCGGGTCGGGCCCGGATGGCCCCGTGCCTATTGCACATGCGTGAACCGCTGGAGAGGCCTTAGCCTAAAGGGCCGGGGTGGTCAATCATGGAGCGCTATTCGGGAAATGGCGCGTTTGAACGCTTGCGAGATCCAGATCGGCTTTGAGTAACCGCCCGCGCGCACCAAGACCGTCAACAAGTTCGGGGCGGGGGGTGCAGACCTCTTCAAAGAAGGCGATCAGACCTGCCTCTCCTTCCTCTGTTTCGATCATTGAAAGCAGTTCGTGCATGGACAATCCGCCATCGGCACGGTTTCGGTTTGGTTTGAGATCGGCGCGGTAGGAGCCTTGGGTCAGCCGAAAGCGATAGGCCGCGAGGAAGGCAGTGCGATCATGAGCATGGAAATGCAGCAAAGGCAGATCGGTTAATTCCACGCCGCCCGGATTTTCTTCGTCGCCGAGGTAGGCGTTGTGGATGCGTGGCTTGAGGGCGGCATGCCCGGTTCGCAAAAAGAGCTTGCCTGCAACGTGAGAAAGAAACCCGCCATTGAGCCAGCGCCCAAACCGGGGATAGAGACTCTCGGTTTCCGCGCGGCGTTCTTTGGCCGCGATAGCGAAACCTTTGAACAAATGATTGGTTTCGCTGCCCTCCATGGCTTCCCATGGCCGAACACGAGCGCAAAGGCAGGTGGTGGGCAGGGCCTCGAGCCTTTGCGCGATGGTGCGCGCGCCGGGCCAGAGAAATTCGTCGACATCAATATGGCAAAGCCAATCTACGTCATTGGCGCGCTGGAGGGCTTGTGCGGCATTCATGGTTTGGCGGGGTTGGTGGCGGTCGGGTCGGTTGCCGCGCTTTTGCCAATAACGGTCATCACAAGCAGTGACGCGCAATTTGGGATGCGAGTTCAGCGCCGCAGCTTTTTCAGTGTCACCATCATCGAGATAGAGGTAGAGGCGATGCGCGCCATGCTCCAGATGCCACGCGGCGAAGCGTTGTATTTCAGCGAGTGGCGCCTTGATCGTCGAGACGATGCCCCATTTAATGCTCATGGCTGTGGATCCGGTAAATGGCCAAAATGGCGCATAACAAGGGTATCGAGCGGCATGTCCCGTTCGATCAGCATGCCGTAGTGCATCAGGGCTGCGATCAGGTCTGGCCGCGCGGTGCAGACTTCCTCAAAGAGTAGGCGCAGAGCGGCTTCGCGCGCTTCTGGACCGTCCTCGGCAGCAAAAACGTCCAATATCTGGGCCAAGCCGATATTGCCGCTTTTTTGCGGACGGTAGCTGCCCTTGGTGCGGCGAAAGTTCAGATGGCCTTTGAATGCGTCCCATGTCGGGGCATGTGCATGGCCAAGCCAAAGGCCGGGCACGCGCCCGCGATTGCGGATGGGGTTTTGCTGGAAATGACAGGCGTGGATACCAATCCGCATGGATTTATACCCGGTGCGAACAAAGTTCTTTCCCTCAAGATGCGAGATATATCCACCGCGAAGATAGGGCGCAAAAGTGGGGTAGAGACGTTCGCGCACCTCGCTTGATTGCCCTGCAAAGCGCGGGCTGAGTTTGAATTGCGCGGGACCCCCAGCGGAGAGGGGGGCGAGCAATTCGGCGGGGGCGACATTAATGACGGCCAAATCGTCGGGGGCGTTTGCCAACCATTCTGCCACGCTGGAATCGGGTAGCAAAAACTCATCGGTATCGAGATGACAAAGCCACTGGCCTGATGTCGCACGATAGGCTTGTGACGCGGCGATCGATTGGCGGTTTTGATGCGCGGGGGGACGAGCGCGACCGATGCTTTGCCACCATTCTTCGCTGCAGGTTGTCACGGACACGGCAGGGTTTTGAGAAAGGAAATCAGCAGTTTGGGGCGCGGCGGCGTCAAGATAAAGGTGAATGCGTTCTGCACCTAGTTCTAGGTGCCACGCAGCAAAACGCGCAAGGGCCGCCAAGGGCGCATTGCTGAGAGTAACGGTTTCCCAACGGACATGTTTTGGGTCGGCGATGATTTGATCCGGGCGCACGGCCAAGGTGACCGAGGGGCGTTGCGCCTCGCTCTCGGGCGGTGTTTCCGCATCATCATTAAAGGAAGTGGGCGCACGCATGAGCAGAGCATGGCCTGCGAAAGATAGGCGCGCAAGAGGTGGCAGGAGAGACCCCGCCACCTCTGGCAAAATTTTACGCGTTCCAGGCGCGATCACCTGCCGCGTCTTTTATGCGCGTGGGCAGGCCAATTTGATCGAGCAGCGTTAGGAAAGGTTTGGGGTCCAGTTGTTCCACATTGACCATGGTGCCCACGTCCCATTCTCCTGTCGCGATCAGCATTGCCGCCGCCACAGGCGGAACGCCCGCAGTGTAGCTGATGCCTTGGCTCCCGACTTCGGTATAGGCTTCTTTGTGATCGGCCACATTATAAACGAAAACCTCAACGTCCTTGCCATCCTTGACGCCTTTGACAAGATCTCCAATGCAGGTTTTCCCGGTGTAATCCGGTGCGAGGCTGGACGGGTCGGGGAGCACGGCCTTGACCACTTTGAGAGGAATGACCTCTAGGCCTTCAGCGGTTTTCACCGGCTTTTCCGAGAGCAGACCAAGATTTTTCAGCACGGTGAAGACGTTAATATAGTGATCACCAAACCCCATCCAGAAGCGAACATCGGCTTGTGGGTAATGGGTGGCAAGGCTGTGCACTTCATCATGCCCTGTCATATAGGCTTTTTGCTTGCCCACGACGGGCAATTCCCACTCATGGCCCACTTCGAACATGCTGTTTTCTTGCCAGCCGCCGTTTTGCCAAGAATACACTGTCCCAGTGAATTCACGGAAGTTGATTTCGGGGTCGAAATTGGTGGAGAACCAGCGCCCGTGAGAGCCTGCGTTAATATCGATGATATCGATGGAGCGCACTTCGTCCATGTAGTCGTCAATGGCCAGACGGGCGTAGGCGTTAACCACACCTGGGTCAAAACCCACGCCCAAAATGGCCGTGACGCCCTTTTCCGCGCATGTGGCACGACGCTTCCATTCGTAATTTCCGTACCAAGGCGGCGCTTCGCAAATCTTTGTGGGGTCTTCATGAATGGCCGTGTCCATATAGGCGACACCTGTCTCGATACAGGCATCGAGCACATACATGTTCACGAAGGCCGAGCCGACATTGATGACAATCTTGACATCGGTTTTCCGGATCAGAGCCGCGACTGCAGCCGTATCCATTGCGTCAACGGCATGGGATTGGAACACACCAGCGACCTTCATCGCGTTTTTTTCGCGCACTGAGTCAAGGATGGCATCGCATTTGGACAGCGTTCGGCTGGCAATGTGGATGTCGCCCAACACGTCATTGTTTTGCGCGCATTTGTGCGCCACAACCTGCGCGACGCCACCAGCGCCGATGATCAGGACGTTTTTTTTCATCTACCCACGAGGCCTCCATTTAGTGTCGGGTGGTGAGCGGGCCGCCCGGAGCGACCCATCAGGGGCCGCGCTCAGGAGAGCGCAGCAGAAAAATCAGCAAAGGTGAAATCACGCACCAAACGAACAGTGCCATCAAGTTCCTTGACTGCAATGGACGGCATCTGCACGCCATTGAACCAGTTCTTTTTGACCATCGTATAGCCAGCAGCATCATCAATAGAGAGACGATCACCGGCTTTGAGAGGGGCAGGAAAGCGGAAGGTGCCAAAGATATCGCCAGCCAAACAGGATTTGCCACATACCATCCATTCTTCCGGGCCGGCATTTGGGCTTACCTTGGCGTTTTCTCGATAAATCAAGAGATCGAGCATATGCGCCTCGATGGAACTGTCGACAATTGCGAGGTTCTTGCCGTTCCAAAGCGTGTCGAGCACGGTGAGTTCCAGCGTGGTGGATTTGGTAATCGCGGCTTCGCCGGGTTCGAGATACACTTGCACCTCGTTCTTCTCCGAGAACCGCTTGAGCCGCTCGGCGAGCTTTTCGAGTGGATAGTCTTCGCCCGTGAAATGAATACCGCCACCGAGGCTGATCCAGTCCATCCGCCGGATCAAATGGCCAAACCGCTGCTCAATCCCGTCAAGCATCGCTGCAAAGCGATCAAAATCAGCGTTTTCGCAATTGTTATGGAACATGAAACCGGAAATCAGATCGAGCACAGGTTCGATCACAGATGGATCATGCTCGCCCAGACGCGAGTAGGGGCGGGCGGGATCCGCAAGATCAAATGAAGATGTGGACACGCCGGGATTGACCCGCAATCCCCGCGTATGGCCACGGCTTGCGACCTCAAAGCGCTGGAGTTGGCCCACAGTGTTGAAAATCACCTTATCCGAGGAAGCTAGGACCTCGTCGATTTCCTCCGGTGCCCAAGCCACGGAATAGGCATGAGTTTCGCCGGGGAATTTTTCACGACCCAGTTTGACCTCGAAGAGCGATGACGAGGTTGTGCCGTCCATATACTCCGACATGAACTCGAACACGTCCCAGGTCGCAAAACATTTCAGCGCCAAAAGCGCCTTGGCACCTGAATTGGCGCGCAGCCACGCAATCTTTTCCAAATTGGGCAGAAGGCAGGATTTGTCGATCAGATAATAGGGGGTTTTCAGCATCGGTCGGGCGTCCCTGAGGTTAGCGGCTGGAGCGGACAAAAACGGGGCGGCAAACGGAAACCGGGTGATAGCGGCAAACGCGCCCTCTTGCAAATGCCAATCACGGCCACTGGCCAAGGCGTTGGTGCAAACCACAGCGCGCGGTGCGTTTTTCCTTTGGCAGGGCTTGGGGACGATTTTGGGAAGGCTGGACGCGACGGGTAGCTGAGAATTCTGTCTCAATGACCCTGTCCCGACCGGGGTCGGTGGGTGACCTGGAGGCGAGGAAACGGGCAGCACATGAGTATGGAAAAGCAGATCGAGAAATACGGCGCTTTGACACCTGAAGAGGTGCGGCTCCGACGCGCTGCAGAAATTGTGGAGACGCAGCTTTTGCAAATGCGTGGCCAAATGGAAGGGATCCGCGCGCGGATGCTGCGTGGGGACCTTCGAGCGCTGAAAGATAGTGCAAAAATCACATCCGACATCCGGCAGTGGCTGCGGATCGCGATGGAAACGGAGGCAAAACTTGACGAATTCAGGAAAAAATCCCGAGGTGAGGCAGACGGAGTTCATGGAGTGCCCCCACTGAATTGGTCCACCAACTGGGATAGAATTATCCCATTTCAGGAGGATCAGAGATGGCTGGAAAGAGAGACAAACCCGAAGAGATTGTGCT
>OCVQ010001993.1_pt1 | contig 14300 bp, 16 predicted proteins | sample 1539061 | NCBI WGS metagenome assembly OCVQ01 (sample SAMEA3355526, study PRJEB22509) | marine metagenome | biome: marine; feature: river plume; material: water | place: USA | collected 2010-08-08 | depth 0.5 m | reverse complement strand
TAAAAAAAACGGTCAGTTGCTGAATTAAAAAAATATTGATTGTCGTTTAAGAATGAATGAATAAAAGTATCCTGTTCGTTAGTAAGCTCTTCCATACGAGTTAATCTCTGTTCGTGTGTGGATTTAATATTATCGATTATATTCGGTAACTGATTATTAATGTATGAATATATCTTGGCTATCATCCATTCATCGTTTTTATATTTATCGTAAATAGTACTGATTGTTTCAGAGGATACACGAAGACAATTATCAAATGTATATTTTGTAGGAGGCTCTTCTATATCGTCGCTCATTATACAATATATAATAATTACACTTTATATTGTATTTTTTTAACTTATATGGTGACAACACTACGTATCTCTTTGTCTTGACTATACATATCTTCACTACTCGAAATGCTTGCTAGTAAATGTTTCGAGATGATAGCGTTTGTATGTAGTACAGCTTCGCTAGACAATACAGCAAACCATTGGTATTTTGGGCGTCTTAATATTTCATCGGCCGGAATATAAACACCATAAGAATTAGGATGAAAAGTAATAAATGCCTCCTCCATCAGATTCTCTAATAATATTGCCTTACCCTGATTATTTTTAATGCCAATTAATTCAGCTCCAATTAAGTTCATTTTTTGATTTTTTATAGCAGTTTCACACCAATATGATGAATCGCCAATGAATTCTGTTTCACTAGTAAAGTGACTACCCGGATTACGCGTTTTCAGATATTCTATAACTTCCAAAATAACCGGGTCATTTTTAGAAGCCCCCATGAAAAACAAATCAGGAGCAAAGTTTTTGTTAGTTGTGTGTTTAAGAAGATTTGTGTTACGGTTGATATTCTCACATACAAATGGTTTACTCCATGCGATACCATCTTCATAAAAAGTTTTCAAATTTTTAGTACAAATAAAGGAATTCGGTACAGTCATTCCGCCATAATAATAAATCAATTGAAGTATACCCAATTCACGAAAATGTGACTTGTGTGGCTCGGCAACCTTAGTTAAGTCAATGTCCCAAGAAGGGATTAACTTGCTAAATGTTTCATCATCAATTAAACAAATATTAAAATCTTTACCGCAATGATCTATAATTGTTTTAATAGTCAAATGGATGTAAGGTTGATTTAAATCGGTAGTATTACGTGAATAAAAGCTTTTCCATTTTCGTGCGTTTACTTCATGTTTGGTATGAACCCAAATCTTTGGACGATTAAACCCATATAAAGGAGAATCATTTAAAAGATATTTTTTTATAAGCTCATATTCATCATTCGTTTCAAAATTTTGTTTATATTTATCAGCAAAGTAACTCGCTACAAAAACGATACCGATTGTGAATATATAGGTTGTTATGTTTTTTGAACTAAATAACATCTGGTCGTTGATATATAGTATACTAATATAGTTTTTTCTATCTTCAATCATATACTCCCATTCATTTATGGTTTATCAAAAAATATAGTATAGTCTATATTGTATTTTGATTGATTATAATTGATTTTCGAAGTAAACATTACTGCCTCATGTTTACAGATTTGACGTAAAATTGTAGTAAATGAATTATATTTTAGCTTTCTATCCAAATAAAATTGTTTCCCCTTATGATAATATGGTTTGAGGGTTTCAAAAAAAGAAAGATGTAATTCACTATATAACATTTTTTTATATGCATTCATATCGATTAAATAAGATGTCCCCCGCTTCAATGCGATTTCATCCAATAAGGAATATAATATGGTTAATGGTACACGTTCTTTGAATATTTGTGAATTCATAAGAACGAAATTATATAATAGGATATATATATACTAAATAATATCAATAACACAAAAAAGATTATTATTATCGATTTTTTACGAATTAATATTATAATCTAGAAGTTTGTTGTTTTAACTTTTCTAAATATAAAATCCCATCCATTAGTTCTTCTTGTGCGTGTTGTATCCAATCTTTAGTAGACAGGTCAGTTCTGTCTAAATTTGTTCCGTATTTCTTTTGTCCAAAATTTGCTCTTTCTACAAACTGTGCTAATACAGATTTCACTACACTATCTAGATTTTCACAGTTAATAACGTCACCTTCTGGCATTACAGGTAATATACATATAATAAAATTGTCTTTATGTTAGTAACTCATGTAAATTATTTGTAAATAATGCTAATTCAATCTCATCTTCATGAATATTATGAACTATTGTAATATACTTGCATAAGAATGGTATGATTTCATACTTAATTTCTTCTGTTAGTACATGAGTTTGTTTTACAAACGTAATAAAATGGTCCAAAATATCTATTACTGAATATCCATAATCAAATATACCATATAATATTTGGATAGCCGAATTGACTTCATTCTCTTGGAGATGTTTAATATATTTCTCAAGTAATTCGTCAGATATGTTGGATACCAATTGTTTACATAATTTGATATCAATATGACCGCCTACTATATGAATTTTCTCAAGATAGTTGATTAATAATCGGATCGAATTATCAGACGTTTTTAATAGGTATTCTTTCGATTCATTGTCAATGTCAATATTCTCAATGCTTACAATCCTATCCATTATATTCATTATATCTGCTTCCGTTGGCAAATCTAGTTTAAGTATGTGTGTTCTAGATTGAATACTTTCATTTACCTTCTGTAGATTACTGCAAACTGAAATAAAATGGATATTATTCTTATATTTATCTATATAGTTGCGAAATACTTGTTGACTTTGTTCATTGATACTATCAATATCGTCTACAATAACCATTTTCTTTCTTCCATGTATAGAACTTCTAGACTGACAAAATGTTTTCATTTCATTTCGAAAATATTGAATACCTTGTTCTTTCAGATTATTTATAAATAATGTATTATATTCAGGAAAGGATTCTGTTTTGGATAATCCATAATATTCGCGGATTATTGCGTACAATAATGTTGTTTTACCAGAACACGCATTCCCAACAAATAATAAGTTCAAATTGTCAATTTCAACAAGCGTATGTATAGTATATTTTAATTGTTCGCTTATATAAAAATCATTTACATAATATGGTTTATATTTATTAATAAATGTATTATTTGAATTCTGTTTACTCATTATAATACTAACTTATGCCAATACTATTATATCATTTATTTTAAAATATTATAAAAAGATACGATTATATTAACTATATCAAATGCCATCGCATTATGAAATATTAGGTCTAGATAAAAACGCGACCGATATAGAAATAAAAAAAGCATACCGAGCATTGTCTTTAAAATATCATCCTGATAGGAATTCATCAGAAGAAGCAAAAACCTTAATTCAGCAAGTAAACGCGGCATACGAAGTGTTAAGTGACAAAGAAGCTAAACAAAACTACGATAATGAAGTTAATGGAGTAAATCATCATCAATCTTTTCCTCATCATATGCAAGCAAACTTTATGGATATAAACAGTATGTTTAATATGATGTTTAATGGTAGACAAGTTAATCCGGGTATGCCTAATTTTCAAGTATTCCGGAATGGAAATACAACAACACATGTATTTACAAGCAATACAAGTATGATGAAACCCGCACCGATTACAAAAAAAATAGAAATTACATTAGAGCAGGCATATTCTGGTTGTTCCATTCCACTAGAAATTGAACGTATAGTTCAAGTAGATAATAATCAAACCCCTGAGATTGAAACCATGATGTTGGATATTAAACCAGGAGTGAATAATAATGAAAATGTTGTGTTAAAAAACGCGGGTAATAGAACCGAAAAGTTTAAAGGTGACATAGTAATAATTATAAATATCCAAAACAACACACCATTTAAACGAAATAACTTGGATTTGATATATGATAAAACTATTACATTAAAAGAGGCATTGTGTGGTTTTACGTTTGAATTTATACATGTAAGTGGTAAAAAACTATCAATGAATAATACTAATCCGATTACAATAATAACACCTGGATATACGCAAATAGTTCAAGGATTGGGTATGAAAGCAGATGGGCGCGCAGGAAATTTAATTTTTAATTTTAATATTGAATTTCCAAAGAATTTATCTGAAGAACAACGTCTAGATATATCAAAAGGGTTACCATAGTATCTGATTCTATCAAGAATTACATACTATCTCTATATTCACTTAAGAAGAAATACGTTTCGTAGGGATTTGATTATCAATCAAATAAATGGAGTTTTCAGTTACAATAATAAACTCCGACCCGGTTTTGAAAATTTTAGAAATCGGACTAGTATATTCCTCTTCGCTCTTTACTAGCAGCTTCTCTTGATTCTCTTTCACACCAATTAGTGAAGTTTTCTCCAAGGAAGACGTCCAATAATCCATCATTATTGGCTTATCTTCCACTATTGACAGCTTGGCTACATGTTGTAGTGTGGTATTATCAGGTAGTCTATAGTTATTTGATTGCTTGGTGTCGGTTTGCATTTTTCACAATATATATTAATATAATAGGCGATTACTTTAAATAGTTAAACCGTTAAGTATATTAATTTATACATAATACACAAAAATACTAATAATAAAAATATATGTATTATGTAACTTGATGAACCCTTACAAAACGACAAAACAACAAATTATAGAAAAGTATTATCTTGTTTTAAGTGAATTTATTGAGAGGATACAAAATTCACAACAAATAATAAACTCGAATAAGTCTGTCACTACATTATCAGTAGGACTCACATCAATACATCGTGTATTTGAATACACACTATTAAATACTAAACAAATAGATAAAGCATTTTACCAATCACAACAAACTTATTATTATTTAATAGAATACTTGGAACAGCTGCATGAATCAAAATTAATACATAATTTGAATCATAAAGATGCGGTTATGTTTATTTATAAAAAAGCAATATTCGACGTTCACGACGGGACCTCCTTCGAGAATTCAAACTCATTGACTAATATTATGACTTTATCAACAAACCATGTAAATATTAACGATAAGGAATGGAGAACACTTTTTATAAGAATATCTAAACTTATAAACGTATTATTATGTTGGAATAACAATTTATATGATTTTTCGTTTAGAGTTATGATTTGTAATAAATTTTTACATGGGTTTTTAATAAACATTGAACGATTCGATTTTATGACATATTATTTAGAGTATATACATCAAAAGTTTCCAATAGATAGAGACAAATATCTGGAATTATTAAGTAATATCTTATCAAAGAGTGAAAAAATAAAACGAATACGAAGTGGGTCGATTACCGACCAAGAAAAAAATGATATAGTATTTAATAAACTTTCGTTAGGTAATTCGGAGTTTAAACATAAATTTAATACACTTTCTACTAGTGATTTTGTAACATGGTTATACAAGTAATTACTTGGTTATTTCATCATAATACGTTTGTGTCAATGTAACTGTCTTCTTTCTGACCTTCTCTTTTTTTATTTTGGCTTCATTATCTAAATTTTGTACGCAGATAATGTGATATTCATCCCACATTATTTTTTTTATAAAATCATATACAAACCGTAATATACGTTCAGTACAATTGCCTACTATAAGACAACTTCCTGTACGAAATATCATGAATGAAATCTCTGTATATTTTGTAGCATCACCTAATTCACTCATCTTCATATTTCTATCTTCGCATACAATCTGTCCTCTTTGAGATTCTATGTTAAATCCAATTTCGTTGTTGAAGTAAAACTTACATTTTACACCAGGATAACTACATGGGTCATATGATGTTTCAATATTATATTTTGGACTACGTAATATATGTTGTAATTTATCTCGGTTAATATAAAATCCACAATTAAAATTCGAATTAATTAATACATTGCTTTCTGTATCGTGTTCTAGAAACCCAATTGTATTATTTGTATATGGGAGTAATAAATCTAATGTCATACGTTTTACGATACACAATATTTCATCGTTTAATACTCCAGGGATTTCCATTTTCCCTGTATTAAATACTTTTACATGTATTTCACGATATTGATTGTTAAATTTAAATCTAACTATCAGCGCAAAACAATTGTAAAATGCGTTTTTTATTTTGCCACGACAAGTCATTATGTCTTTTTTTGATATCCCGATTGTTATTTTGCGTTCATCTTTGAATTTGATTCGTCTTGCCTGTGGATTATCAATCTGTTTTATAACTATTTCATTATAATATTTTATATTTGTTAGTTTACTTTTATAATCGTCAAATTCTTCTTTTGTGGAGGAAACAATTTTTATTTGTTTTTTTAATACACCTTCTACCGGGTTCCAATAATCAATTATTGGAATTTGCCAATAAATATTTTGTATATCAATTGGTTGGTTTAAGAACAATACTTTTGTAGTTGTGGATATATACAAATCTTCACATTCTGGTACTACTTTACTCGATAACCCATTAGGTACTTCATTCGTAACATCGGTAGAACAAGAATCATTATCTATACCCGAATTATTGTTATAATTCGTATTTAATGAAGTGAAATCATATTGATTAGTATCTTGTTTTGACAAGAAACTATTCCATTCGTCGTCTAATATGTCATCCATATTTAATTTATACTACTATTGAAATAATATAGACGCCTTTATATTGTTTCAATTTTATGTGTAACAATAACTATCCGTAAAATTCAAACAAAAGTAGTCGATTATATTATTTAAATCTGTCTTATCTGAATGGACTATCACTTGTGAATGGTCTAAAAATACGGGTGAAATATTCTTTCCTGAACGAAGAATATAATTTAAATATTTTATGATAACACTTTTCTTGTCTATGTTATATTTTATACTTATTTCTTGGATGTATAGTTTTAGTTCGAGATTCTTATTCTGTCTATGTAGTTCGTATATTTTATCCCAAATTTCAGTAGTAATTATACTATTGCTCCATTCTATTAGATTTTGATTTAATTGTAAGAAATTAATCATACTTCGAATATCCGACTTATATGTGTTTTGAATTGTATGTATAACAGTATCTGGTAAGTACAAATTCTCTTTGATTGATATTACTTTAATGAAATTATAGATATCTTGCTGGGGCAATTGATTAAACCGAACACAAATAAATTCACTCTGTAAGGAAGATATCAGTTTACTTATATAATTACAGATTAAACAAAACCGAACGTTATAGTTTGTAGACTGCATCAGATATTTCAATGCTTGTTGTGCGTTTTTCGTCATATAATCGACTTCATCTAATATTACAAACTTAATCCCTACTTCAAAAAAATTCTTTGATTTTACGAACTGCTGTATTTGATTGCGAATTATATCAATTCCTCGTTCATCTGACGCATTTAAATGTATAATGTTTTCCTTATTTAGTTTACTATGTTTGCGTTGATATTCGTTTATTAAATTGATAATTGTAGTGGTTTTACCAGTTCCAGGGGGTCCATAAAATAATAAATTTGGAAAATATTCCTTTTCAATTATATTTTCAAATATAGTTCGATTTGTAGAGTCTAATACTATGTTTGAAAACTCGGTTGGTCTATATTTTTCTACCCATGGAATACTTTGGCTAGAACTTGTCATTTGTATAATAGATACTATCTGTTTATGTTACTTCGTTTTGAATATATCTATGAAAAATTGAATTTAGTCGGTTTTTATTTTATTTATATAAAAATAATACAATAATTATCTGTTAATTATTATAATGACATCTACTATAATTGGTGGATATTTGGAATTAATCTTGGGACCTATGTTTTCAGGCAAAACTACACGCCTTATTGATATATATAATTCTCTATATGCTGACAATAAAAATATCAAGGTCATTAATTATACTGGAGACACCCGGTATCATGATTCGATGTTATCCACCCACGATAAGGTTATGATACCTTGCGTATTCGCTAATAAAATTCAAGACGTATGCCAACCGGATAATATTCATACATATGATATTATCCTTATCAATGAAGGTCAATTCTTCCCTGACTTATATGAATCCGTATATGAACTCGTTGAAACACACAAAAAACAGGTATATATATGTGGTCTTGATGGAGATTTTAAACGTGACAAGTTTGGTAAAATGTTAGATTTAATACCTTTATGCGATAAGGTTACCAAATTATCTGCTATTTGCGTAAAATGTAAACATACCGCAATATTTTCAAAAAGATTAACCAAAGAAGAACAACAAATTGTCATAGGTTCGAGTAATTATGAACCCATGTGTAGAGAATGTTACCATATGACGGTATAAATATAAATCTATTTCATATATTATCATACTACTCTTTTTTCTGTTCGACATGGCATCGTCCTATTGTTATTTTACTTCATCATTATTGCGTATTTACCCGAAATACATATTATAAACAATATAAAGTTATTTGAGTTATTTGTGTATATAACTAATTTATGGAACTACCATTGGAAGAAGAAAAAAAAAAAAGAGGGAGAAAAAAGAAGATTGATATTCAAACAAATGATACAGTAGTAGTCGAAGAAGACTCTCTCCCTAAAAAACGTGGAAGAAAACCAAAAGGTGGAAAACTAGTAACGAAGGAGGATATAAACCAAATGGATAAACAAAATATTACTAACATTATTCTTCATTTGAAATGTTCTATGAATGATTTATCTCTGCATAATACTGATTTATCATATCATGTACATGACCCGTTAATATATAATCCGAACGCACCACCAACCGTTTCAAATTATGACCTAGACCGAGATAATTTTGCGTTGTATAACCCGGTGACTACTACACCGCCGTCTCAATATGTAGACCTGACGCAATCAGACCGGTTAGTTAATAATAATATTTGTGGACTATGTAGAAACGGTATGGGAGATGATAATACCAGGACTAATACCTCAAATAGTTATGATAATGATATTAGTATGAAAGATATTAATGACAAGTTAAAAGAAATTAAACTTCGACTTTATCGTTCAGAATTTTCAGATAAGAAAGTAGCATGTTTTTGGTGTACATATGAATATGATAATCCGATGTGCTTTATTCCTAAGTATGACATGGATAATGTTATATATGGTTATGGTTCATTTTGTAGACCAGAATGTGGCGCCGCTTATTTGATGAAGGAGAATATAGATGATTCTGTTAAGTTTGAAAGATATCATTTGTTAAATCAGATTTATGGTAAAGTATATAATTACAAGAATAATATTAAACCCGCACCTAACCCGTATTATTTATTAGAGAAATTTTATGGTAATCTAACGATTCAAGAATATCGGAAATTGTTGAAATCGGAACACATGTTGTTAGTTATCGATAAACCGATGACTCGTATATTACCTGAACTTCATGAAGAAAATGAATCGTTTATGAATAATTATAACAATAAGCAACCCACTATTGGTAATTCATCTGGAGTATATAAAGTCAAAAAACAGAGTGAGAAAAAGAAAGGTCCTAGTAAGACGGAGATTATTAAGGAAACATTTGGTCTATAATTTACGTTTCTTATATGTAAGAAACGTAAATGGTATAAACGCTATTTCATACATTTTTGTATACAACAATGTCGGATATAGTATCGATACGATTAATGGGAGGTTTAGGTAATCAGTTATTTCAACTTTTTACGGTTATCGCCTACGGTATAGAGCACACAGCTACCGTTGTACTACCATATGTATCTGAATTACATGTAGGTACTGTACGAAGTACTTATTGGGAGACATTCTTAATTGGGTTACGCAATTTAACTACATACAATACGGATGTGAATGAAACCAATTATAGTTTATTACAAATGCCTTTATATAAAGAACCGGCTTTTCATTATACTGAAATACCCAAATTAAATTATACACGAACCTTATTGTTTGGCTATTATCAAAGTTATAGGTATTTTGACAAATACAATGATACAATACAGAACATGATTAACCTTCCTAAACAACAAACGCTTATTAAAAATGAATATCACGACCTCTTTTTAGATAAAGAAACTATTAGTATGCATTTTCGTCTAGGTGATTATAAAAATATCCAAGAATCCCATCCAATACTCACTATAGAGTATTATTATAATGCTATTTGTAGTATTACCATGAATCAAGATAAACCATATCGTATATTGTATTTTTGTCAGAAAAATGATAATGTGGATGTTTCGCAAATTATTTTGGGTTTATCTAATCGGTTTCCGTCACTTGAATTTGTAAAAGTCGATGATAGTATAGACGATTGGAAACAGTTGCTTATTATGAGTACATGTTCGCATAATATAATCGCAAATAGTACATATAGTTGGTGGGCGGCTTGGTTCAACATGAATATCAATAAGATTGTATGTTATCCCAATGTATGGTTTGGGCCGATGGTATCACATGATACTTGTGATTTATTCCCATCTAGCTGGACCAAAATACACTGGTAAATATAAAATTGAAATGATATAATAAGATAATATCATCAATATAATAATACAAGTATGGTCTCTACAAAGGAAATGTCTGCAACCTTTCAATCTATAAGTAATATTCCTTTCGTCAAACGTGCATTGAATCGCGTTCTGACATTAGAAAAGGAAAATAAAGGATTGGTTAAAGAGATAAATACATTAAAGCAAATGATTGATATTTTATTAAATAAGTCTGTTATAGGTAACGCACATTGTTGTGGGTGTGTATCTAATCAAAAAACGCATACTAATCCCGTTAAAGTTAAAGAGGAAGCAATTGACTTAACTACTGATACTGAAACCACTGTATGCGAAAACATTGTATATGAACTGATTCATGATGATTCTCCAATTAAATCAAATGAAGTAATTGTTACTATCCCGCACGAAGAAAATATTGATGTTGAAGATAAAGAGGAAGTCGAGGTCGAGGAGGAAGTCGAGGTCGAGGAGGAAGAGGAGGAAGTCGAGGTCGAGGAGGAAGAGGAGGAAGAGGAAGTTGAGGTCGAGGTCGAGGAGGAGGAAGAGGAAGTTGAGGTCGAGGAGGAGGAGGAAGAGGAAGTTGAGGTCGATGAGGAGGAAGAGGAAGAGGAAGTTGAGGTCGAGGAAGAGGAAGAGGAAGTTGAGGTAGAGGAGGAGGAGGAAGAGGAAATTGAGGTCGAGGAAGAGGAGGAAGAGGAAATTGAGGTCGAGGAAGAGGAAGAGGAAGTTGAGGTCGAGGAAGAGGAAGAGGAAGTTGAGGTCGAGGAGGAGGAAGAGGAAGTTGAGGTCGAGGAGGAGGAAGAGGAAGCTGAGGGCGAAGAGGAGGTATATGAAGTTATTATCAACAATAAATCATATTATACTACTAATGAAGTAAATGGACCTATATATGCGATTGATGCCGATGAAGAAATTGGTGACGAAATGGGTGAATTTAAGAATGGAAAGGCTGTATTTTTCAAGACAAAAAAGTAAATATGTAAACACATAAAATTATAAATTATTATATCTTCTTTTTAGTATTATTGAATACTTTTTTCTTGTTTTTTATTGATTTTTTACCACCGGTTGATATGGGTTTTGTTGCTTCGTATTTTTTTATATTATTTAATATGAGTAAATATAATTCATATAACGTTATTGCTTTCTTTGTTTCTTGTATTTTGTCTGGTAAAATGTTTGATTGATTTAAGTATTCATTTGAAATCGTTATTTCTGTTTTATATTTACTAATAATTCTATCAATTTCATTCATGGATGTATTTGTTCTGAATGGAGTAGACGATGATTTCGTAATTATTGTATATAGTTCGTTATTTTTATCCTTTATAAAGGTAAATATATCGTTCGATGGTAATATTATGGGGTTTATTTTGTTTAGTATTTTCCTATTTTCTTCATCTGTTCTATTAAATAATTGGGTATAAAACAATGTTTCCGCATTATTACTATTTTTATCTGCTGTATTTTGCGTTGAAATTTTATTTGTTGATGGTTTCATATTAGTATCAACCTGGGTATCGGTTGATTTTTTGTCTAACATAGAATATATTGAACGTGGTTTATCAAGTACTTTGGTCGAATGAATTTTATATACCAAATTATTCAATAAATTTCCAAGGTAATCGTTTGTATACGGACAATATACTTCCTTTTTGTTATCGTCGTTAACCTCTCCTTTAATTACATCTAATAATACAAATATTTCTTTTTTTGGATAACTATCGCTATACCCAATGTTAATATTATCTATTCCTACATCCAATAACGTTTCGTCTATTTTGATATCTTTATTATTTAACATATATCTGTCATAAATATTATCGAATAATGTGTAGAAGTTAGTAACGTCGTCGCTCTTACTCGTTGGACCATCTTCGTTCTTATTTTTAGCTCCGATTATGTATTTTTGTAACCTTTTATTTGAAGATTCGCGAAACGGATGACGATAATTAGGTAGTACAGTATTCCTTAATGTATATGATAAATCCCCAAATTTTACAGACGCATCAAATGGACGTTGTTGCTCTTGAATTATACTTTGAAGTGAATATTCTTTTTCGGTATAATCATCTACTAACCCGCGGACTGCTTTCATGAGTTCGTTATACTTTGGATGATTTACAATATCATTTAACCATATAGCTTTAGTTACCGTATATGGAGTACCATTAATTTTGAGGTATGAAAATTTGGTGTTAAATGGGTTGTAAAATAGGGATTTTTTTGAATCTTTATTCGTTATTATATCTAACGATTGATGAATGTTATTTACTATGAAATACTTTGTAGAAAATAGTAATTGAAGCATCGTCATAACGTTTGTCTTGTAAACAAAATTAGTATCAGTACTTGTGTTTGTTGGTTTATTTTCTAATAGCATCCGTTCAAAATTAGTTCGATTGAAAAAAATATTCACTATTTCATCGTAATGTAATTGTCCGAGGTAACTTTCCGGGTATAATTGTTTACCCGTGATATATGGATATTTTTCAATATCTGTAAATGAATTATATTCTGGATGATATAACACATCCTTCGTAAATTCAATTGGTTTTTTACCAGGGATATTTGTATTTAACGTTATTTTTAGTTTCTGAATATTTAAACTCATTCTACTAGTGTTCTAATTATATTATACAAATATAATATTTGCATAATATCGCTTTATTTCATCGAGAATCCTATAAAATCATCATCCTTAGTTTTATTTTGTTTCTTTGCTTTTTCTAAAACCTCTTTTGCTTTTTTAATTTCATCATCGGTTATTTTATCCGTTTGTTTTGTATCGTTTTCTATCAATGTTGAATGATAATCACGAAAATCTTCCGATAATATACAAAACGCACTATCTTCATTAAATAAATAATCAGTAAATATTGAGAACACCATCGTAATGAATAATGCCACATATATATCTCTGGTTCCTATCCATGCTATAGTAAATACGAGTAATTGTCGACTAAATGTATATTTTAAATATGATTCCATTGCTTTACTTAACCCTAAATTGACATGTTTAGATAATATATTCAATGATATTATCATTAACCCAGCAAATACTTTACTATTGTTGATTCTGTCTATATGTGAATGGAGATAATCCAACATACTTGACATATATTTCTTCACCATTATGTGTAGTTATACTGTATTTAGATTTTACTTTGATGACTGTGGTAATAATTTTATCTCAGTCTTTAATTTAGATTCTATGATTGAAAATTGACATGTAGGCGAACACGCATTACAGTACTCTTTCTTAAACTGTAATTCAGGATAGACATGTTGTGCCATCTCATTTTTTACATTCATATCTTTATGGGTTAACATGCCTTTTTTGCAATGTTCTCTTCTAAATTCGTCTTGCACTTTGACATCTTGAATTACTTGCTCTTCATCATGTTCGTAATTTTCGAAGGTTTCAATGTCTTTTACCGCGCCCGCGCAACCGCACGATTTAGCCGGTTTGATTTTTACATATTCGGGGTCGATTTCTTCTATCTCTTCTTTTTCAATTGTATCGAATGGCTCAATATTTAGCATGTTTTCTACACAATCCATTTGGTAAAATAAAATTACTAAGGCACACACAAATAGCCCAAGAACCTTATCAATTGACGTATAAAACAATACTAAACTGGCAATTACTATCTTTCCTAAAATAGTATGACTAAATTCAACGCAGAGTTGGTATTGGGATAATATGATAAATATTGCTAATATTGGGATAAACTGAGCTATCGTATTTTTGATACGGTTCATTATATAAATACAATCACATTTTCTTTTTATAAATAATTTGGTTCTGTATTGTAAAAATAATATCTACTTATTTTTTAAGTATAACTAATAATATAAATTATGTCTTTAGTCGCAACAGCATCTAC
>OCVQ010001981.1_pt1 | contig 14355 bp, 9 predicted proteins | sample 1539061 | NCBI WGS metagenome assembly OCVQ01 (sample SAMEA3355526, study PRJEB22509) | marine metagenome | biome: marine; feature: river plume; material: water | place: USA | collected 2010-08-08 | depth 0.5 m | reverse complement strand
TTTGATTTTTTACGCATGACCCAATGGGATGAAAACACCCTTCAACTGATCGGTCGATATACCTTGACCAGAGAAGACGATACGCCCACAGGATACTTTACCTTGTTGCTGCGCCGCATAGAGGGAACTTGGAAGATCGTCAGTGACCACTCCTCTGCCGCCCCGCAATAAGTGCGTAAAATATGATGAACTATAAAGTTTTGGTGCTCCTAAGTTGTCTAAATTTGTACACTCAATAATATTGATCCCAGGTGTCTTCAAAAAAAGCGATTGTTATAGGTGCAGGTGTAGGCGGAATAGCTACGGCCATTAGGCTTCAGCTCCAAGGATTCAACGTTCAGGTTTTTGAAAAAAATGATTATCCCGGAGGGAAATTAACCCATTTCGAAATCGACGGATTTAAGTTTGACGCGGGTCCGAGCTTATTTACGAGTCCTCGGTTGATCGAAGAATTATTTGCCTTGGCCAAAGAGCCGATTGCTCCCTACTTTTCCTACGAAAAACTTGAAGTCGCCTGTACATATTTTTATGAGGATGGCGTGTGCATTAAGGCCTATACTGATGTAGAAGCATTTGCCAAAGAGTTATTAGAAAAAACGGATGAGCCTTCAGAAAATATCTTTAGGTATTTGCAACGCGCATCTTCAGCCTATCGCAACATTGCCAATATCTTTTTAAGACATTCATTACACACTGTTCAGACCCTAACAAAAGCGCCAATTTTTAAAGCTATAGGTAACTTTAAATGGGCTTATCTGTTTCAATCCTTAAATGACTACAATCAGTCCTCGTTTAAGTCCCCCAAATTAGTTCAGTTGTTTAATCGATTTGCCACGTATAACGGCAGCAACCCCTACCAGGCTCCGGCCATGCTTTCTTTGATTGCCCATTTGGAACACAACGAAGGAGCTCATTATCCCAAAGGGGGCATGATCAGCATTACGAATGCCCTGTATCGTTTGGCATTGAAAACAGGGGTTGAGTTTTCATTAGGTCAATCCGTGAAGCAGATTGTAGTTGAAAATGATCGTGTAAAGGGTGTGTTGGTGAATGAAGTGTTACATGAGGCCCATGTTGTGGTGAGCAACATGGATGTCTATTTCACCTATAATCAGTTGTTGAACAATCCCGCCAAGGCTGCACAGGTAAAAAAACAGGAGAGAAGCAGCAGCGCACTTATTTTTTATTGGGGGATGAATAAATCGTTTCCCGCATTAGGGTTGCACAATATCTTTTTTAGCAACGATTACCGATCGGAATTTGAGGCGATTTTTCATGCAGGGTTGCCGTATGCTGATCCGACCGTTTATGTCAATATAACCGACAAAATGGAGCCTGGAGCTCACGCTCCTCTGGGGAAAGAAAACTGGTTTGTGATGATCAATGTTCCCGCTAATACCGGCCAAGACTGGTCGGCATGGGAACAGTTTTATCGCCAAGCGATTATCCAGAAATTAAACAGAGTATTGGGGGATCAAATCGAATCTTTTATTACGGTTTCAGAGGTCCTCAGCCCCGTGACCATCGAGTCAAAAACAGCTTCCTATATGGGTTCACTGTACGGAACTAGTTCCAACAGCAGGATGGCTGCATTTATGAGGCATCCCAACTACAGCAAGGCTATTGACGGCCTCTATTTTGTAGGTGGAAGCGTACATCCAGGTGGCGGCATACCGCTATGTTTGTCCGGAGCAGCCATAGTGTCGGATTTAGTCCAAAACAAATACAACACGCATATTTCACCGAATAATTCTGTACATGAAAAAAATTAACCCCCTGTTTTTAGCGCTGCTATTTCATGGTTCAGGCGTGTTGGGTATTCTCTTTACACCCTATAAAGATTGGTTTGTCAGCAGTACACCTTTGGTGCTGTTGTTTATGTTTTTACTACTGGCCAATACCCAACTAAAGTCCCTCAAAAACTTTTTGTTGTCCTTTGCCATCGCCTTTGTCATCAGTATGGCGACAGAGATCATTGGGGTGAATACTGGTCTGCTTTTCGGCGAGTATCAGTACGGCCCAGTACTGGGGCCAAAAATTCTAGGAGTACCCTGGCTGATCGGCCTAAATTGGTTTGTGATTGTATACTGCTCCGGATCTTTTTTGCTTCAAAGCATTGAGCTGATTAAAAACAAATTAAAAATTCCATTGACAGGGGCAACATCGACCACCATGGTGGTGCTTGGCGGTGCAGCTATGGCGACTTTTTTCGATTTTATTTTAGAACCTGTAGCGGTAAAACTAGATTTTTGGACCTGGAATACCGGGGATATCCCATTGTTTAATTACCTGTGCTGGTTTGTAGTTAGCGCTGTTCTGCTGCGCGTTAACCTACAGCTTAAACAAGTCAACACTCATGTGTTTGCCAGCAGTTTGCTGATCATTCAGGCTGTTTTTTTTCTATTGCTCAACTTGTTTTTGTAAAACAAACTGATCCACTAACGCACTTTAGCTTTTTTGATCAGTCGGGCAAAAAGCCCAGGCAAATACCTTTTAACATAAGCCGCATAGGACTCTCTTCCAACGTATACTTCTCTTTTTTGTCGATGCATGGCCTGGACTATCTCGGCAGCGCAACGTTGTGCTGAAATTCCCCGGGCCTGCGCATCGTCCATCACTCCGAGTGAAGTGCCATCGCCGGTCAATGCATTTACGGATACCTGAGTTTGCACAAATCCAGGAGCTATTATAGTAACCGCAATCCCTTGGTCTTCCAGCTCCGCCCGCAAACTGTCAAAAAATCCATGCAGAGCATGTTTGGAGGCGGAATATCCAGAACGATATGGGGAAGGGATGACTCCAGTCAGACTAGTCACCACCACAAAGTGTCCACAACCACGATCCAACATCCGACCCAAAAGGGCTTTGGTCAAAGATACCGTTCCCAAGTAATTGATCCGCATCAGTCGTTCATCGACCCGCCAATCAGTTTCATGTGCCAGAGACCGTTGGCTTACCCCAGCGTTGTGGATGACCACATCAACGCCTGACATCAACGACCATGCCTGATCAGCCATTGCTTGGTGACTTTCTGGATCTTCCATGTCCATGGGAAGAATTTGAACGCGTTCTGGATAGGTGCACGATTCTCGTACTTTTTTTAGTTCCTCCACTCTGCGTGAGCTGAGCAAAAGATGATGTCCCTGAGCGGATAATTCAACAGCTAATGCAGCGCCTATTCCGGAAGAAGCACCGGTAATCCATATATTTTTATTCATCGGTAACATTTATATTTTACTTGTTACTTAAATCAACAAGGTGGATAAAATATCGATAAGACCTTTTGTCCTTCGTGTCTCTTTCTCTGCGCAATAATCCTGGATGCTTTGTTTCTAACTCTTTCAGCATTCTCGACCGATACACTTTTTGTGCTTCAAAGGCTTTGTCGGCTATGCCAAATACTTCGTCCAATTCCTCTCGGGATAGATCTTGCCGACCTAGAGATCTTGCTTTTTCAATCAAAGATTGGGCGACACTAATCTCAGTCAATTTATGTTTCCTTTTACGGATCATCCACACGACTGCTCCTATTCCCGTGATTCCTATAACCCCTAAAGCTATATCTCTGTATGGAGTAGGATTTGCTTTGTTATATCCCCAGTTCGGTTCTTTAAATGAATCCTTAGTGGCAAAATTCTCCGGCCTCTGCTCCATCAATGGCACACACCATCCGGATAGATCTGTAGTAAACGAGTTAGCATTTCGAAACATATTGGTCATATCACGGGCATTACATGTATTCCATTTGGAGATATCTTGGTTAAAAGCAACCGCTTCTGCAAACATACCCCCCATCATTTCAACTCGGGAAACGTCCCACTGATCCAAGGGTTGATTGAAGAAAATATTGTCGTCAAACATGCCGCTGGTATTTATGGCGTTACTCAGATCCCAGTTATTTATTGGTTGGTTGTATTGGCTGTTGTGAAACATGCCATTAAACATCGTTGCGTTCGAAACATCCCAGTTTGATAGGTCACTTTGAAAAGATTGGGTGCCGTGGAACATGTCAGTGAGAATCCTGGCACTGCTTAGGTTCCAATGACTTAAATCGCCATTAAACAGTTCTAAGTATCCAAACATCCAACTAAAGTCAGTTACCTGACCTACGTCCCAATGACTAATGTCTTGATTGAAGTCTGTCCATTTAAACAATAAAAAACTCATGTCTGTCACCCGAGTAGTCACTGTTTTTGATAGGTCCTTGCGTTCTTTGGCGAGTTCTCTCAATAATGAGTCGTTAACAACCAAATAGGATATGGAGTCTAAGGTGTAATAACCTCCGGTCTGTGCCTCGGGTCCCGCAATAATGGTTTTTCCGTTATCTGCCCGATATAGATAGTTATTGTTTTGTGCCTTGGACAGTGTAGATACCAAGGAGAAACCAACTAATAAAAATAGCTGGATTATAGATGATTTAGCTGAGTTCATTTGATAAGTAACATAGAATAATCTAAGCTAACAAATTTAAGTAACATTACCTAAATGACTTAAATTTCAGGTGTTTGCCCTGCTCGCTACATTATTTTAGTTGTATAGATAAAATAGCCCTGTCAGATGGAACTATTTAAACAAATTTTTAAAAAAGACCGAAGTAAAGTCAAATTAACGGCTTCAGACGGTTTGGTTTTTTGGGGCGATACCCAACTCCAATTAACGGATCAAGAACATGGTTTCTTGATAAAACTCATGTATGAAAAGATATGTTCAGCTAAGGAATTTGGCCCCAGTTTGGGTACATCCGGTTCTTGGAAAAATCAGTTGCGCATGCTGAACTACAATTTATTCTACCAAACTAATGGTCAATGTCAGGTGTTGATCAGACCAAATCCAAAGGATAAACGAGGTATCTGTTTTGAATTGGAAATAGCATCGGAGAAGGAACTGACTTTCCTGTCCAGCATATTTTCTTTTTAACACAAAAAGTAGTTAATTAGGGGAAAATTATATTCCATGAGACATTTATTGTTGTGGACTGCCCTGGGTGCAGTTCTATTTACTGCCCAAGCCCAGGAAAAAGGCGGTAAAGATGCTGCAGCATCAAAAGAAAAAAAATACGAAGACATCGTAAACAACAAAGCCAAGACGGATCAAGGTTTGTTCTCTGTACATCAAGTGGCCGAGAAATATTACTACGAGATTCCTGATTCCTTGATGGGACGTGAGATGTTGATGGTGACCCGTATTGCCAAAACGGCCAACGGTTTAGGCTTTGGGGGCGGAAAGCAAAACACCCAAGTGCTTCGTTGGGAAAAAAAGAACAAGCAAGTGCTATTGCGCTTGGTATCCTATGACAACGTTGCCGCGGATAGCTTACCGGTCAATGAAGCCGTAGGTAATTCGAACTTCGAACCAATCGTTGCTTCTTTTGGCATATTGGCCTCAGGACCAGATGCCGAACATCCTTCCACCTTGATCGAGGTGACAGAATTGTTTCAAGATGACGTAAAAACTTTAGGTATCAGCAACGGTTATAAAGAGACCTACAAGATTTCAGGAATAGATGCCAAACGGTCCTATATTGAGTCAGTTAAATCGTATCCGCTTAATATTGAGGCGAGACACGTGAAAACCTACAAGTCTACCAAGCCACCTTCCAATGGTTCATTGGAGGCTTTTTCTGTAGAGATTAATAACTCCATGATTTTGTTGCCTAAAGAACCCATGCGACGCAGATATTTCGATGAGCGCGTAGGATGGTTTGCCCGTAGTCAGGTCGATTATGGTTTAGCAGATCACAAGTCCAAAACCGTCACCTACCTAGATCGTTGGCGTTTAGAGGTTAAAGATGAGGATGTTGAAAAATTCAACAGGGGAGAATTGGTAGAGCCCAAAAAACAGATCGTTTATTATGTAGATCGCGCAACACCAAAACAATGGGTGCCCTATATCAAACAAGGGATTGAGGACTGGCAAGTTGCCTTTGAAGCGGCTGGTTTTAAAAACGCCATTATAGCAGCTGATCCACCATCTGTAGAGGAGGATCCAGAATGGTCCCCTGAGGACGTGCGTTATTCAGTAGTTCGCTACCTAGCATCGCCAATTCCCAATGCCAATGGTCCTCACGTGAGTGATCCGCGCAGTGGTGAAATTTTGGAATCAGACATTAACTGGTACCACAATGTAATGACTCTGTTGCGCAACTGGTTCTTTGTACAAACGGCTGCGATCAATCCAGAAGCTCAGACTCCTGAATTTAAAGACGCCGTCATGGGTCGTTTGATTCGCTTTGTGTCTTCGCATGAGGTAGGTCATACCTTGGGCTTGCCGCACAATATGGGCAGTAGCGTCGCTTACCCAGTGGACTCTTTGCGTTCTGCATCATTTACGGCTGAGTTCGGAACAGCTCCCTCAATCATGGATTACGCTCGTTTTAATTACATCGCACAACCCGGTGATGATGGAGTGGCTTTGATGCCTAACATCGGGCCCTATGATAAATATTCCATCGCCTGGGGTTATCGACCTATTCTGGGCAAATCCCCTGAGGAAGAAAAACCAATACTAAATCAATGGATTTTGGATAAGAAAGGCGATCCGCTTTATCGTTTCGGCGCCCAACAGTTCCAAGTGATCGATCCTTCATCACAGACAGAAGATCTGGGAGATAACGCGATGAAAGCGAGTACCTATGGAATCGCCAACCTAAAGCGCATTGTCCCCAACCTGATTAAATGGACCAGTGAAGAAGGTAAAGACTACGAGGACTTAAGCGACTTGTACAATGAGGTACTCGGACAGTACAATCGCTATATGGGACATGTAACTGCCAACTTAGGAGGTGTGTATAAATACACCAAGACCTATGAGCAACAAGGAGCTGTTTATACCCATGTGCCCAAGAATTTACAGCAAGACGCGATGCGCTTTTTGCAAGCTGAATTATTTGCCACTCCATACTGGATGCTGGACCAAAACATCCTCAACAAAATTGATTTCACTCCAGCGGTGGAAAAGGTACGCGGCCTTCAAGTGCGCACCTTGAATCAGTTGATGTCTTTTGAGCGTTTGGCCAGGGTGATGGAAAACGAAGCAGTTAATGCGGGGGCTGCCTACAACATCAAGCAAATGATGGATGATTTAACCCAAGGAATTTGGTCAGACGCACGCGGCGGAAAAGCGGTAGATACCTACCGAAGAAATGTACAGCGCGCCCATGTGGATCGACTCATTTTCTTATTGCAAGATAAACCGGCCGCTCCATCAGGTAGAGGTGCTGGAAATGCTGTTGACCCCGATGTCACAGATATTCGTGCGGCTGCTTTAGACCAGTTGACCAAACTGGCCAAAACAACCAAGTCGGGTTCTTCGGATGCACTCACCAAAATACATTTAGCTGAGTTAAACGCCAGAATTAAAAAGGCGATTCAGTAGATGTCTGAAAAAAAAGCACCTAAAGCAGTCCTGATTTTTATATTAGGGCTGCTTTCTTCTATTGGGCCTATTTCCATTGACCTTTATCTGCCTGCTTTCTCTGCGATTGCCTCGGATTTGAAGACCGATGTATCTTCAGTAATGCTTTCCCTTTCTGCTTTTTTTGTGGGCATTTCTCTAGGGCAATTGGTCTATGGACCGCTGCTAGAGCGTTTTGGTCGAAAGAAACCGCTGTATGGAGGTTTAGCTCTATACGCATTGGCCTCAGTGGGCTGTGCCTTATCAGAAAGTGTTGAAGCGCTTATTTTCTTTCGTGGGCTTCAGGCTTTAGGTGGATGTGTCGGCATGGTCGCTTCGCGGACGCTGGTTCGGGATTTATTTCCTGTGCACCAGATCGCTAAAGTTTTCTCTTCATTGATGTTGGTCATTGCAGTATCTCCACTGATTGCCCCAACTTTAGGTAGCTTGATCACCATCCATCTGGGTTGGCGTGCTTTGTTTGGGGTCTTGGTCGCAGTGATTGCCGCCATAGTGCTGGGTATCTATTTTTTATTGCCTGAAGGGGCCGCACCCAATCCAAGCTATTCGCTTAAACCCAAATCGATACTCAAGAGTTTTAAAAGTGTCCTTGCAGAGCCCCAGTTTGCCTTGTATACGGCAACCAGTTCGATCGCCTATTCAGGATTATACGCGTACATCAGTGGTTCTCCATTTGTGTTTATGGACTATTTCATGACTGATGAAACAACTTATGGGCTCATCTTTGCGTTGATTGCGGCCGGATTAATCGGAACGGCACAAATCAATGGTTTTTTGCTCTCCAAGTGGGGATCTGACCAGATTATCCGTATCGCTTTAAGCATTCAAAGCCTTGTTGGACTTACTTTAGTATTGCTTACGGCAACAGGTTTGATTCAACTGTGGAGTATGGTTGGACTGCTTTTTCTTTTCTTGAGTTGTCAAGGACTCATATTTCCCAATGCATCAGCACTATCCATGGCTCCCTTCTCTAAGAATGCCGGAAATGCGTCTGCATTGATGGGCTTTTTTCAAATGAGTGTAGGCGCCCTGCTATCAGCTTTGGTCTCGTTATTTCACGATGGCACAGCTCTTCCGATGACTGGGGTGATGGCATTTTGCACACTTGGGGCCTCAACGGTGTTGGCTTTTGGCAGATTGCGTTTGGTGCGTCGCGCATCCAAAGCGCTTTTGGCTGAGGAAGAAGCGGAAATGTTGAACACCCTATAATTGATTTTATCTATCGATTGATAAGAACTATAGATAAAAATAATTGATAAGGAATACGTAACTTCGTACTCTTCAAAAACCTATGTATTATGGACAATCACGCACACGGATCTACCCACGGAAGTGGTGCAGGTAAATGCCCTTTTAGCGGCGCAACCACCAAACAAGTTGCCGGTGGCGGAACGAGCAACAGAGACTGGTGGCCCAATCAATTAAAATTAAATATACTTAGACAACATTCTTCCCTATCCAATCCTATGGATGCCGGGTTTAATTATGCTGAGGCGTTTAAAAAACTTGATTTGGGAGCTGTAAAACAGGATATTATGGATCTGATGGTCAACTCACAGGATTGGTGGCCAGCAGATTATGGACATTATGGACCATTTTTTATCCGTATGGCCTGGCACAGTGCCGGTACATACAGGACTGGAGACGGTCGCGGAGGTGCAGGAACTGGAACCCAGAGATTTGCCCCTTTGAATAGCTGGCCAGATAACGGAAATTTAGACAAGGCCAGATTGTTGTTGTGGCCGATTAAACAAAAATACGGTAAGTCCCTTTCTTGGGCGGACTTGATGATTTTGGCAGGTAACTGTGCTTTGGAATCTATGGGATTCGAAACTTTTGGTTTTGGCGGAGGTAGAGCCGATGTATGGGAGCCAGAAGAAGATATATACTGGGGCGCAGAAACCGAGTGGCTAGGAGATAAGCGTTACCAAGGAGATCGCGAGTTAGAGAATCCTTTAGCGGCGGTTCAGATGGGATTGATCTACGTCAATCCAGAGGGTCCAAACGGAAACCCTGATCCTTTAGCGGCAGCCAAGGATATTCGTGAGACATTTGCCCGCATGGCGATGAATGACGAAGAGACTGTTGCCTTGATCGCTGGTGGTCATACTTTTGGTAAAACCCACGGCGCTGCTGATCCTAGCAAGTATGTAGGTAGAGAGCCTGCTGGTGCACCCATCGAGGAGCAAGGTTTGGGCTGGAAAAACAGCTTCGGCAAAGGACACTCTGAACACACCATCACCAGTGGTTTAGAAGGTGCCTGGACAACGACGCCTACACAGTGGAGCAATAACTATTTTGAAAACTTGTTTGGTTACGAGTGGGAATTGACCAAAAGCCCTGCAGGCGCACATCAGTGGAAGCCTAAAAACAACGGCGGTGCAGGATTGGTTCCTGATGCACACGATCCCAATGTCACCCACCAACCGTTTATGTTGACTACGGATATCGCTTTGCGCGAAGACCCAGCCTATGAAAAAGTTTCTCGTCATTTTTACGAAAACCCAGATGCGTTTGCGGATGTATTTGCCCGCGCTTGGTTTAAATTGACGCACAGAGATATGGGGCCTAAGTCCCGTTACCTAGGACCTGAGGTACCCTCTGAAGATTTGATTTGGCAAGATCCATTGCCAGCCGTCACTCATCCTTTGGTAAATGCAGCGCAAATAGAGTCGTTAAAAGCGGATATTTTAGCTAAAGGCTTGCCTGTTTCTGCTTTGGTGGCTACAGCATGGGCTTCTGCATCAACCTTCAGAGGTTCTGATATGCGCGGAGGGGCCAATGGTGCACGCGTTCGCTTAGCCCCTCAAAAAGACTGGGCGGTGAATAATCCTGCTCAGCTGGCACAAGTAATTTCTGCACTGGAAGGTGTCCAACAATCATTTAATCAAGTGAATGCTGGAGGCGCCCAAGTATCCCTGGCAGATTTAATTGTACTAGGCGGTGCAGCAGCCATCGAAAAGGCCGCAAAAGAGGCTGGATTTAAGGTGACCGTACCTTTTACCCCTGGGCGCACTGATGCTTCTCAAAAGCAAACTGATGTGGCCTCTTTTGAAGTTTTGGAACCCATCGCCGATGGATTTAGAAACTACCAAAAAGCCTTGTTCTCTGTCTCTGCAGAGGAGCTATTGGTAGACAAAGCCCAACTGTTAACGCTAACCGCTCCTGAAATGACCGTATTGATTGCCGGTATGCGTGTATTAAACACCAACTACGATCAAAGCCAGCACGGTGTTTTCACGAAGAAACCCGGGGTATTAACCAATGATTTCTTTGTAAATCTGCTAGATATCAACACTACATGGAAGTCGATCTCTTCGGATGATCAACTTTTTGAAGGACGTGACCGAAAAACAGGAATGGTTAAATGGACGGGTACTCGTGTAGACCTAATCATTGGATCCAACTCTGAGTTGCGCGCTGTAGCTGAAGTATATGCTTCTGCAGATGGTCAAGAAGCTTTTATTCACAAGTTTATCGCTACTTGGAATAAGGTAATGAACCTTGATCGGTTTGATCTAGCGTAATCATTTCGCTTATTTTCTTGGTTAGGGCCGGTGCTGTGCACCGGCCCTAACTGTTTTTGGGCGCAACTATGAGTGAGTAAGCAAGAGTTTCTACCTCTACATAACCCCTACACAATGATTTTTTTGATGTGTTTTCTTTTTGGATTTGCGTGTAGTATCTACGTAATTCAATGGTTTACAAGGGCTAAGTGATAGTTGTAGTGTTTTTGTAGTGTTTTCAGGTGTTTAGTATACCACTACTAGTTAATAACTTAGAAAAATCAACGAAAACGTTTGAAATCAACTAAACCAAAATTAACCTTATGAAAAGAATGCTTTTATTTTTGACTTTGGCGGCCACCATGATGGCGTGCACCAAAGACGATGATCAGGACGCAGAAATTGCCTCCTTAACCGAACAGCTCAACCAATTAAAGACAGATTTAGCAGGATTAACCGCACAGTTGTCTACGTTGAATTCGTCCAACAGCGCTTTGGAAGCTGAGGTAGACGCTTTAACAGCCACGGTTACTGCACTTCAGGCCTCAAATGCCACATTGACTACGGATACGACCACTATGGGTGCGACTATTGCTGCACTATCTGATCAAATCACAGCATTGGCCATTGAGATTGCCGCTTTAAAAGGTGTTCCCTATGCGGCACCGACAGCACCAAGTGCTGCTGCAGATATGGTGATGTCCATTTTTAGCGATAGTTATACCAATGTAGCCGGTACTGAATTCAATCCTAATTGGGGTCAATCTACTGTGGTCACCACAGAAGATTATGACGGAAATGATGTGCTGAAGTATGCTACTTTGAACTATCAAGGCACTCAGTTTGCTGCTGCCTTGGACGTTTCAACATATTCAGTGCTTCACGTTGATTATTTCACTTCAGATGCTACAGCCCTTGACTTTTTCTTGATCAGCAGTGGTCCAGTAGAGGTGGCTAAAGCACTTCCAGTAACCAGCAAAGGTCAGTGGAACAGTATTGATATACCATTGAGCAGTTTTTCCCCAGTCGTGTTGTCTGATTTGATTCAGTTTAAAGTGGTTGGAAACGGTACTGTGTATTTTGACAATATTTACTTCAAAAAAGCAGCCGTAGCGGCCAACCCATTGGCCGGTACTTGGAAGATTACTCCTGTAGCTGGATCTCTAGCTGTAGGACCATCTAAAGGTTCAGGCGAATGGTGGTCAATTGACGCCGCAGGTGTGACCACTAGAGCTTGCTACTACGATGATCAGTATGTTTTTGGTACTGATGGAAGTTTTAGCAACGTAATGGGTACCCAAACCTGGGTTGAAGGTTGGCAAGGTGGTGGAGATGCTTGTGGCACTCCAGTAGCCCCACACAACGGAGCAACGGCTACCTATGTATATGATGCCGCTGCTGGTACAGTGACAATTACAGGAGCAGGAGCCTACATCGGTTTAGCAAAAGCCTATAACGGAGGTGAATTGGCAGCAGGAACTGCCGTTCCTTCCTCTATCACCTATGAAGTCACTGTAGTTGACGCTAGTAACCTAACCGTACACGTAGGTATCGGTGGTGGTGCCTATTGGAACTATAAGTTGACCAAAGAGTAGTTTTTTAGTTTTAAGTTTGCAATTAAGTTGAGATTACCCGGAACCGGGCTTTTGCCTGGTGCCGGGTTTTCTATGTAATAAGGTCTAGTTTTTGGTTTGTATGCAGCGTATTTTTCATTCAATCACTATTTTATTTGTTGGGATTATTATTAATTGGGCCTCTGATGTTTCAGCTCAGGTATCCGTGGATGGGGGGAGCTATGCTGCCGCTTATCCAGGGGCTGATGCTGCTGGACGGAACGGGTTTTTACCCGGAGCACCTCAATTAAGCGGGGTGGCCGCAGGCCGCCCCGCACCCACCAACGATTGGTGGTCTAAACTGCTGCTCGAAAACCATGCGGATAATTTGTTTAACTATCCGATGACCTTTAAAACAGTCAATACTGGCCTGGTGGTCACTTTTATTCCCTGGGGGGTCATTGGCGATTCTGCACCGATTGAATTGGGCATTGAGGGATTAACCACCACCAAAACCACCATTTCCGATTACTCGGACTGGACTGTGGACATGCACTGGCAAGATGCCGACCAATCCCTGAGGGTGCGGGCCGGGGTGGGTATGCCGTTTATCTACTTGAAAAAGACCGGCCCCGGCCCGCTCCAAGTCAAGGTGAGACAAGGGTCTGCTGTAGTCACGGGTAATCAACTACTGGTCAAGGACGCCAGTTATGGGGCCGATTTTGTGGTGTATGCACCCACGGGAAGCAGCTGGAGCCAAAGTGGAACTACCTTTAGCTCAACCCTGGATGGTAAAGACTACGCCTCTTTGGCGATGTTGCCCCAACAAGATGCACAGGGACAACCCACGACACAAACTCCTGAACAGTGGGCTGAACTTTGGAAGAAGTATGCCTTTGTAGTCCCCACACAAACGCAAGTGGCTTGGGCTTACGATCAATCAAGCGCTACCCTGCGTTCAGATTTTACTGTAGACGTGGAGGTGTTGGAGGGAACGAATGATCAACTATTGATGGGTTTATTGCCCCACCAATGGTCTAGGCTAGCCGAGGATACACCAATCACTGTCTTGGGCCAATACACCACGCCCAGAGGAGCGCTCAAACTCCGCGAGGGAAATACCTTTTCTACGGTCAATCTCTTCAGGGGGATACTTCCTGATCTGCCGCACATGGCGCCCTACAGTGCCGGGTATAGTCCTGGGGCTATGGACCAAAAGATCAACCAGATTCAATACGAGGGATTGGCCACGTGGACTGATTCATACAACGAAGGCCAAGTGCTTAACCGCATGATTCAAACCGCGCGTATCGCCCATAAAACGGGAAATACAGCAGCGCGGGATCGCATGATTCAAACCGTAAAAACGCGTTTGGAAAATTGGTTGACCTACACCCCCTCTGAAGTAGCCTTCTTGTTTTACTACCACGCACCTTGGACAGCCATGTTGGGTTATCCAGCCGGACATGGACAGGACACCAACCTCAACGATCACCATTTTCACTGGGGGTATTTTATTCATGCGGCCGCTTTTATGGAACAATTTGAACCTGGTTGGGCAGAAAAGTGGGGTGGCATGATCAATCTGCTGGTTCGGGACGCCGCTTCTCCGGACCGAGCGGACCCTAAGTTCCCCTTTTTGCGCAACTTCAGCCCGTACGCCGGACATGCTTGGGCCAACGGTACTGCAAGTTTTCCTCAGGGAAATGATCAAGAATCCACCTCTGAGAGTATGCAGTTCAACGCCTCCCTAATCCATTGGGGGAGTGTTACTGGGGATACGGCCATCAGGGATTTGGGGATTTATCTGTACACCACGGAGCAAACTGCCATTGAAGAGTATTGGCTGGATATGTATGAACGCAATTTTAGGGACAACCAGA
>OCVQ010001978.1_pt1 | contig 14377 bp, 14 predicted proteins | sample 1539061 | NCBI WGS metagenome assembly OCVQ01 (sample SAMEA3355526, study PRJEB22509) | marine metagenome | biome: marine; feature: river plume; material: water | place: USA | collected 2010-08-08 | depth 0.5 m | reverse complement strand
TGATGATCAAATAAAAAGATGGTACATGGATGAAAGAAAGATGTTCTTACCTGGGGCAAAATGTACTCTATATGGATCCGATAACAACGTTCAATCTGTTGCATATGACAGAGGAACTGACTTATTACATGCAGGGACATCATCTGGTCGCTCAGTATTTTCGGGAATAACTCGCATAGATAACACTACGTCTGCCGTTGATACAGGAATATCTGCCGTAAACGGAACGATAGTAGAAATAGATCAATAGGAATAGATATGACTGTACGTACAAATAAATCAGAAATAGATATCAGAGCAAAGCTTACAGAACTTAATAGACCTAACACTATAGCGGGTAATGAGTTTCTGAATCAGAAAACCGTAAAAGATCAACAAGAGCATTTGGGTGTAGGTAGAAGAAATCAAATCATAAACGGCGATTTTTCTATAAGCCAAAGAGGCGACTATGCTAGTGGGTTTACTGCGGTTGAGGCTGTATATTTTGTAGATAGATGGAGAACAAGGACTACTGGTAGCCCCAATGCCACATGTACTCACACTTTAAGAAAAGTGAGAGTGGAGGTAGATACTACTATTGCTTCCGCATCTGTGAGAATTGATCAAAAAATTGAAATACTTGATAGTACACACTTATCAAATAAGATTATGACACTATCTGCCTGGGTTAAATCTAATAGTTCAAACGCAAGAATAGCGGTATATCATCAAGGATGGGAAGCTAGGAATACTAAACATTCCGGCGATGGAGAGTGGGAGTACTTGACGCTAACATTTAACACTGGCGAACTAGTCGCAGGAAACGAATTCTCTATACAAATAGGGCTTGATGGTGAGTTGAGTGCTAACGTTTCACTTACTGACGGCGAATATTTTGAAGTAATGGAAGTCCAGTTGGAGTTTGGTGATACAGCATCTCCTTTTGAGCGCAGAACATTCGGTGAGGAACTGGCTTTGTGTCAAAGATATTATGTGATGTTAGCCGCTGGAGCAGACTATGATGAGAGGTATGCTGGAGGTAGTTCTCATATATTAGGTACTATGCATAAATGGAACACCACTAACACTTTTGTTTTTGCCGATTTACCGGTATCAATGAGAAATAGTAATAATATGTCACTAAAGGTACCGGCACCAACATCTAATGCATTTGCATTCAAGTCTGCTGGATACACTGCGACCGGAAACGGGCTATCTTTAGATGGAGACTCTTCTAATAGAAGCATCAGATTAAACACTGCTATCACAAATGGCAGTTGGCCCTTAGGTTGCTCAGGCTGGGTTAGATGTAATCAAACATCTGCTTATTGCGCTATCGACTGTGAACTGTAATAGGAGAAAAATATGGCATATAATATAATACAGTTTGAAGATAATATTACAATTCAATATAACACCGAATCAGAAAGTATCTCTTTTTTTAGAAATATGGATAATAGATATTATGTTCAGTTTATTGTAGATATTGCTCTAGAAAATGATACGCTTGATGGAGACACTCCTGAGTGGGTAGAAGAAGACATTGCAACTTGGCAATTAGATAGATATACCAAAGCTACAGATAGATTATCTAAGTTTATTGTTGCTGATGGTATTGAAGAAGTTACTGAAGAAGTTGTTATAGGACAAGAGTTCAATGATGAAGCAGGTGATATGGTAGACGTAACAGAAACACGTATCGTATCAGAGGCTATCGCTCCTGTACCCGCTACAGTTGAAATCACATCACATACAGGTAATATCGAAGATTCTACAACAACAAACACTATTGAGAATCCTCTTATCACACAAGATAACGCCGAACGTGCAGACGCACAAGCTATCGTAGACGCAACACCTTCGGCTGTTGTGGACGCTTACAACGCTTTATAAATAGTAGAGTAATCTAACTATGGGATATAGAAATGGCACAGCCTACCACAAGACAAGAATTTAAAGAATGGTGCTTACGTAAACTAGGCAAGCCAGTCATTGAAGTTAACGTTGATCAGGATCAAGCAGATGATCGTATCGATGAGGCTTTGTCGTATTACTGGGACTATCACTTCGATGGTACAGAGAAGACGTTCCTAAAGCATCAGATTACAGCCAATGATAAGACAAATGGTTACATCACAGTACCTGAGAATATTATCGGTGCAGTTAATATATTTAACTTAGGCTCTAGTATTACAGCAAGCACAGGTATGTTTAATGTTCAGTATCAATTCGTATTGAATAACATACATGATTTCATCAATTATAACATGACACACTTCTTCATGTCAATGCAACACTTGCAATTTATGGAAGAAATCTTGGTCGGCAAACAGCCTATCAGATATAACAGACACATCAATAGATTACATATCGACACTGATTGGGGTTTGTTGACAGAAGGCGACTACATTGTAGCAGAGTGCTATAGTATCGTTGACCCAACAGTGTATGCAGATGTATATAAAGATCGATGGTTGCAGAACTATGCAACTGCTAAAATTAAATTTCAGTGGGGTTCAAACCTTACAAAGTTTGTAGGCATGTCACTACCTGGTAATGTTCAGTTTAACGGTGAACAAATTCTTGCAGACGCTAGGGAGGAAATTCAAAGGCTTGAAGAAGAGATGATTTCTTCTTACTCATTGCCAGTTGTAGACATGATTGGATAATTGACTTATGGCTAAGAATTTCTACTTTGAAAACTACTCTAACTCAATGGAGCAAGAACTCATAGAGGATCTTGTCATTGAGTCTATTCGTATCTATGGTGTAGACACTTGGTACGTTCCTAGAACACTGGGAGCAAAAGACGATCTATTAAACGAAGACGATTTACCACAATACAACGATGCATACATGGTAGAAATGTATGTGAAGAACATCGATGGCTTTGAAGGTGAAGGCGACTTCTTATCTAAGTTTGGTCTACAGATACGTGATAGCATGACACTGACTATCGCTATACGCTCATTCAATCAAGAAGTTGCAGTACACTCAGAGCAAATTCGCCCATTCGAAGGCGACATCATTTACATGCCTTTGAACCGCAAGTTCTTCAAAATCATGCACGTAGAGCATGAAGCAATCTTTTATCAAATGGGTAATCTACAGACATACGATTTGCGCTGTGAATTACTCGAATACAGTGGCGAAGTCTTCCGCACTGGTCAGGAGTTCATTGATGATTACTTCTCAGAGTATCAACTTACTGTATCACCAGATACAACTACTTACACGGTACGAGTTGACGATAAGACAGCTACTAACCCTTATAATTCTCAAGGGTCAAGTCAAGCATACTTTATAGGTGCAGACGAAGCGCCATATCTAAACTTATATGCTGGGTCTACATACGTCTTTGATCAGAGTGATGCATCGAATTTAAACAATCAACTACAAATACATTCAACAATTGTACCATCTGAAGGCTCACTAGTAGCTACAACATACTCAGGAACTGCTGGAGTTGCTAATAATGATCCTTCTGTAGTGGTTGGACTTACTTGGACGCCTGCAACTGCTGGTTCTTATTACTATCTACAGTCTGGTGTTGGTAACGAATACATGGGTAGAGAGATTATCGTCTATGCAGACAAACTAGAGAACGTTGACACATATGATGCTGTGGCAGACAATAATGAAATTGAAACGATTGCTGATAATATTTTAGACTTCTCTGAGAGCAATCCATTTGGAGAGGATAACTTCTAATGTTTGGTAATCATTTTTATAACGAAACAACACGCAGATATATTGCTGTCTTTGGTACTCTATTCAATGACATCATTATCCGCAGAAAAGACAACACAGGCGCTCTGAAGCTGTCTCAGAAGGTCCCAATTAACTATGCACCTATGCAGAAGTTACTTGCAAGACTAGAGGCAGATAACGACTTGCGTTCACCTGCTATTACATTACCAAGAATGTCTTTTGAGATAACTGGTATGACGTTCAATCCAGAGCGCAAAATAGGTGGGCTACAGAAGTATGTCAAGGGTAATGCGACTACAGACAACGTTTTATCTTCACAGTATACACCTGCGCCATATGATTTAAATCTTCAGTTAAACATCATGACGAAGTATAACGAAGACGGTACAAAGATTTTAGAGCAAATTCTACCATACTTTCAGCCAGAATATACACCGACTGTTAAGATACTTGATGACATGGAATTGTACTTAGACATTCCTATCGTACTTAATAGTGTAACACAAGAAGATGTTTACGAAGGTAATTTCGAAGAGAGACGTTCACTAATCTGGACGCTTGACTTTACGATGAAGGCGTTTTACTTTGGTCCAACATCAAATCGTAAAGTTATTAAGTTTGCTGAAGCATCTGTATTCGCTCCAATGGAAGCAACACAAGCCGAAGAAAAAGTTACTGTTCAACCAGGGCTTACTGCAAATGGAACTCCAACCGACTCTGCTGACAATACCGTAGATTATAATGACATAAATATTGATGATGACTGGGCGTTTATTGTTCAAGTAGAGGATGCGTAATGGATGATGAGATTGGTAAGTCTCTTGGATTAGAACCTATGAAACCACCACTACAAGGTGAAGTCATAAAGCATGAACCAAAACAAGAGATAGTAGTAGAACAAGATGATAGAAGTGAGCGTGATTACGATTACGCTAGAACTAACTTCTATAATGTTATTGAAAAAGGTACTCAAGCACTTGAGGATATGCTAGATGTAGCAAAAGCATCTGAGCATCCTAGAGCATATGAAGTCGTTTCTACATTGATGAAGACGCTAGTAGATGCGAACAAAGACTTAGTGTCTATGGGTGACAAGAAAGTGAAAGCAGAAGAAGCAGAAGAAAGTAAACCAGTAACAAACAATAATTTGTTTGTAGGATCAACTGCTGAACTTCAGCAACTATTAAAAGATATGAAGAATGACAACGCTTGATGAAAGTAACATAAAGGGTTACAACGGTAATGTAAATATCAAGCGCAAAGGTATGACCATTGAGTTTGATCAAGAGATGGTTACCGAGTTTGTTAAATGTGCTAAAGATCCCACTTACTTCTCCGAAAAGTATATTAAAATCGTACATGTTGATCATGGGTTAATTCCTATTAAGATGTATGATTATCAGAAAGATATTATCGAGGCTATCACGCACAACAGGCGTGTGACAGTAAACACATCTCGACAAGCAGGTAAAACAACTACAGCCGTGGCAGTAATTCTACATTATGTACTATTCAATGATTATAAGACTGTTGCACTATTAGCGAACAAGGGCGATGCCGCCCGTGAAATACTTGATAGGATTAAGATAGCGTATGAAGCACTCCCAAAGTGGATGCAACAAGGGGTCATTGAATGGAACAAAGGTTCCGTTGAATTCGAGAACGGATGTAAGATCATTGCAGGTGCTACTTCTTCTAGTGCTATTCGAGGTAAGTCTATCTCATTTCTATACATTGACGAAACAGCCTTTGTCGAGAACTGGGATGAATTTTTTGCTTCAGTCTTCCCTACGATATCATCAGGTACTACAACAAAGATACTTTTCACCTCTACACCAAATGGTTTAAATCATTTTTATAAAACGTGTGAAGGTGCAAAAGAAGGTCGTAATGGATACATCTTTATCGAAGTGCCTTGGCAAAGAGTGCCAGGTCGTGACGATAAGTGGAAAGACGAAACTCTAGCGGCGATGGATAATGACTATCAGAAGTTCTCGCAAGAGTTTGAATGTCAGTTTTTAGGGTCATCTGGTACTTTGATCGAAGGCTCTAAACTAAAATCTTTAGTATGGAAAGAACCTCTTGCGGAAGCAGAGAATATTAAAATACTTGAAGAACGAAAAGATGATCATACGTATGTATGTGTAGTAGACGTATCTAGAGGAAAAGGTCTGGACTATTCAGCATTTCAAATAATAGATGTGACTAGTATGCCTTATAAACAAGTTTGCGTATACAGAGATAACATGATCACACCAATAGATTATGCGGAAATAATATATAGAACTACAAAGCAATATAATGATGCATATACATTAATTGAGATTAATGACATAGGTGAACAAGTATCTGAGATTTTACACTATGAATTCGAAGTCGAAACTCTTATGCACACAGAATCAGCAGGCAGAGCAGGTAAAAGGATTTCAGGTGGGTTTGGTAAGTCTACCGATAAAGGTATTAGAACCACAAAATCTGTAAAGTCAATAGGCTGTAACATGCTAAAAATGCTCATTGAGCAAGATCAAATTTTAATTAATGATTACGATACGATACGAGAACTATCTACGTTTTCACGTAGAGGCAACTCTTACGAAGCGGAATCGGGTAACCATGATGATCTAGTCATGTGTTTAGTATTATTTGCTTGGCTATCAGACCAAACTTTCTTTAGAGAGATTACTGATATCAATACAATGAATAAACTAAAGCAAAGAAATGAAGATGAAATGTTGGAGAGCTTACTACCAGTAGGCTTCAATAACATGCACGAAGAGGACTCCGAGCTTATGGGAGAAAGGGATTTCAGAAACTGGTTCAATTACTAGAGATGAGTTTTTTATAAATATAACGACAAAGATCAAAGATTTGAAATCTATAAATCATAATAGACAAGGAGAAATGAGATGGCTTTTCAATTAAGTCCAGGAGTTAACGTTAGCGAGATCGATCTAACAACAGTTGTGCCAGCAGTGGCTACAACTGAAGGTGCTATCGCTGGCGTATTTCGTTGGGGACCAACCGACGAACCCGTTCTAATCGGCTCTGAAATTGACCTAGTAAACCGTTTTGGCAAACCTTTCGCCAACACAACTTGGTCGAATGCAGAAACCTTTTTTACAGCGGCGAATTTTTTATCATACAGTGATGCATTGTATGTTCAGCGTGTACACGACAATGGTGTAAAAGCGGCTAGTACAAACTTCGAAGGCGCTTACGAAGGCGCACTAGGAAATGATATCGAAGTTGCATGGTGTGACAACGCAGGCTATGCGCCCACCACAGTAAACGAAACATTGAACATTCCAGCATCAAGCACAATCGGTACTATCACTGAAAACGATACAACACCCTCACACGGTGTCGAGGTGGGTCAATCAGTAATTGCCGCAGGGCAAGAATTGGTCGTAACTGGTGTTGAAGATACTGCAAACAGTACACATACTGTTGCGACAATTAACTTTGACAGAAAGTTTGTTGGAACTGCGGCTCATTCCGCCGCTTCCTTCGTCAGACAATGGCGATTTGCTTCATCGTTTGATTCTGCGCCTGTAGCAGGAGCTGGTGGTACTGGATATCACGTAATAGTTCTTGATAAGGGTGGATTCACAGGTAAAGCAGGTGTACTAGAGAAGTTTGAGAACTTGGGCGATACCGCTACAGACAAAAACTTTGACGGTTCAACTTCATATGTCAATCAAGTACTAGAAAATAGCTCTAACTATGTAAGAGTTAAGAGTGGCGCATCATTTGCAGGTACTTCGGCAGTAGAAGCATTTACAACTGGCGCAGACGGTTCGAGTGAAACAGCAATCGGTGCAGGTCCAGTTGGACTAGGTTGGGACAAGTTTAAAGCGGCTGAGAACATTGATGTGTCTCTACTTCTTACTGGTCACCCAGATTTGGTTGTACAGAACTACGTGATTGATAATATCGCAGAAACTAGAAAAGACTGTATGGCGTTTATCACACCAGATGTACCTAACACAGCATCAGCACAAGATATCGTTACAGCAGTATCAACACTATCATCATCGTCTTACGCAGTTGTAGACAGTGGACATAAGTATCAGTACGATAAGTACAACGATGTATATCGTTGGATTCCACTAAACGGTGATGTAGCAGGTCTATGTGCAAGAACAGACGATGCACGTGATCCTTGGTTCTCACCAGCAGGCTATAGTCGTGGTGGAATTAAGAACGTTGTTAAGTTGGCATTAAACCCAACTAAGACAGATCGTGATTTATTGTACAAAAACGGTATCAACCCCGTTATCACACAAGCAGGGCAAGGTACGCTACTATTTGGTGATAAAACATATTTGAACCAACCGAGTGCATTCGACCGAATTAACGTCCGCCGTTTGTTTATCGTTCTTGAAAAAGCAATCTCAACTGCTTCTAAGTCTACTCTATTCGAATTTAACGATGAGTTTACCAGAGCGCAGTTCCGCAATCTAGTTGAGCCTTTCTTACGAGATGTTCAAGGTCGTAGAGGTATCTATGACTTCAGAGTTGTCTGCGATGAGACTAACAACACTTCACAGGTGATTGACAGCAATCAGTTTGTAGGCGATATCTATATCAAGCCTGCACGTGCTATCAACTTCATCCAACTCAACTTTGTTGCAGTTAGAACTGGTGTTGAATTCTCAGAGATCGTTGGTCAGTAACATAAATAAAAGAAAGAGGAGATAACGCACAATGGCTTTCAACATTAATGAAATCAAGAGCCAGCTAACCTTCGGGGGTGCTAAAGCGTCTCTTTTCCAAGTTCAGATTACTAATCCGATCAATGGAATTGCTGACCTTAAGACACCCTTTATGGTACAAGCGGCACAGCTACCCGAATCAACGTTAGGGACTATTGAAATCCCTTACTTCGGGCGCAAAGTAAAACTAGCAGGTGACAGAACATTCGCTGAATGGACTGTGACTATTATGAACGATGAAGATTTTCTAGTTCGCAACGCAATGGAAAACTGGATGGCTTCTATCAATAGTCACCAGGGCAACCAAAGACAGTTGAATACTGCACAAGCATCTGAGTATAAATCTCAGGCGCAGATCATTCAGTATTCTAAGACTGGTGTTCCACTACGTGAATATACATTTAATGGACTATTCCCAACAACTGTAGCGGCAATCACAATGGATTGGTCAACTACAGATGACATTGAAAGATTTGATGTGACATTCCAATATGATTGGTGGGAAGTAAGCGGTGGCGCAACAGGTAACGCTGGCACAAACGCTTAATCCAGAATGACTAAGTAAAGAGAGGGGTATAATGCCTCTCTCTTATTAAAGGATGAAGTATGGAATTATTTGGATTTGAAATAAAACGAAAAAACGAAGAGAACAAGAATTTACGTTCCTTCGCAGAACCGAACAATGACGATGGCGCAGTAAGCGTTACGGCTACTGGCGGCGCTGTAAGTAGTTTTATCGATTTAGAGGGTACTGCTAAGTCCGAAGCTGAGTTAGTGCAGAAATACCGTGGTATGATGCAACAACCAGAAGTTCAAATGGCAGTTGATGATATTGTGAATGAGTCTATTAATATCACATACGACAGCAAACCTGTTGAGTGTGTAACAGATGACGTAGACTTACCAGATAATATTAAGAAAAGAATTAGAGAAGAGTTTGATAATTGTCTTAGACTATTAGACTTTTCAAATCATGGATATGATATTTTTACAAAATGGTACGTTGATGGTAGATTAAACTTTCACGTGATGATTGATGAGAAGCAACCTAAGAGAGGTATCTTAGAGTTACGATACATTGATCCACGTAAGCTACGTAAGATTAGAGAGTTTGACAAAGAAAGAAGCACTACAAAGAGTGGCAATTCAACTTTCTTTAAACGTATCAAAAACGAGTATTACATTTATAATGAGAAGGGTTTTCACAACACCAATAGTGGAACTATAGGTAGTGGATATGATCTTAATAATACAAACGCCGCAGGGTTACGTATTGCAAGAGACTCTATTGTAAATTGTAACTCAGGTTTACTGAATGAGAACACTACATTAGTACTGTCTCATTTACACAAGGCACACAAGCCTTTGAACCAGTTGCGCATTATGGAAGATGCAGTAGTTATCTATCGTATCTCACGTGCGCCTGAAAGAAGAATTTTTTATATTGATGTAGGTAATCTGCCTAAAATGAAAGCAGAACAATATCTACGTGATATGATGACTAAACACAAGAATCGTTTAGTATATGATGCGACATCGGGGGAGGTCAAGGATGACCGTCGTCATATGTCAATGACTGATGACTTTTGGTTGCCTCGAAGAGAGGGTGGTCGTGGTACAGAGATTTCGACTCTACCAGGTGGACAAAATCTAGGCGAACTAGATGATGTCGAATATTTCCAAAAGCGTTTGTTCAAAGCGTTGAACGTTCCTGTTTCTCGTTTAGAGAGTGATGCAGGCTTCTCATTAGGAAGAGCATCAGAGATTAGTCGTGATGAAGTTAAGTTTAGTAAGTTTATTCGTAGACTACGTGCTAGATTTGCTATCTTGTTTGACAAGATACTTGAGAAGCAACTTATTCTAAAAGGTGTAATTGCACCAGAAGAGTGGGCTGGCATTCAAGCACAAATACGATATGACTTTATGTCTGATAATCATTTTGAAGAGTTGAAGACATCTGAAATTCTACAAAACCGTTTGCAGATTTTGCGTGACATTGATGAGTACAAAGGTGAGTACTATTCTAAAGAGTGGATTCGTAAGAACGTTCTCTATATGTCTGAAGATGAAATTACGAGCGTTGATAAGCAGATTGAAGCTGAGGGTGAAGAGCCTGAAGAAGATGAAACAGACAATAACGATTTTGCATAAATAATATTAGAATTAGAAAAGGAGATACTTATGAGTATTAAAGACCTGATTAACCAAGCATATACTAAAGATGCTGGTGCATTCGAAAAAACGTTTGACGCAATTATGGCTGAGAAGATGGGAAGTGCTATTGAAACAAAGTACGATGACATGTTCGGTGCCCAAGAAGTTGCTGTTGAAGAAGAAGTAGAAACAGAAGAAGTCGAAGTTGAAGTTGAAGACTCAATTGACGAAGGCAAAAAAGTCAAAGAAGAAGACGAAGATGCCGACGATGATGAGGACGAAGACGAAGATGATGATGACGAAGAAGACGAAGATTAAACAAAGGTGATCAGATGAAAAGCTTTAAGGAGATGCTCGGAGAAACAGTTGACAAGATTAAGTCACCTGATGAGCAAAACTTTGTAGATAAACATATCGTAGATAAGAAAGATCATCCTGTTGCTAAAGATGATCAGTTTATTGCAAAGACTAAAAAGAAAAAACGTGTTGCAGATCGTGATGACGATGAAGCAGTGTATGAAGAGCGTTCTATTGAATGTGAAGAGTGCGGTGCTACATATAAAAAAGGCGAAGATCATGAGTGCGACATGGAAGAGCAGAGTGTATCCGAAAGCAATCTGAGCGAAGCAGTTATTGACGATCTACGTAAGATTGTCAAGACTAAACAAAACAAAAGAATTAAACTCGGCGATGGCACTCAACCACGCATTGACATGTTCACAGCAAGCGCATTAGTACAAGTACATGATGCGTTAAACGGCTCTAATCAAAAGAAGTTTGCTGACGCTATTGGCAAGAACGAAAACATGTTCATGAAAATGGTTGACTTCGCTTTCAGTAAGGCGAAGAAATAATGTCACTACTAATTAAAGAAATCGTTGAAGACGTACAATACATCTCAGAAGACATCCTGGATGAAGAGGGTAATACTAAAGGTAAGAACTACTTTATCGAAGGTATTATCATGCAAGGTGACATACAGAATCGTAATGGTCGTGTCTACCCTAAAGAAACATTAATACGTGAGATGAATCGCTACAACAAAAACTACGTTGAAGCGAAACGTGCTTACGGAGAACTTGGTCACCCAGCTGGACCAACTATCAATTTGGATCGTGTCTCTCACATGTTCACAGAACTAAAAGAAGACGGATCTAATGTAATCGGGCGTGCCAAAATTATGGAAACGCCTATGGGTAAAATCGTGAAGAGCCTAATCGATGAGGGTGCTAATTTAGGCATTTCGTCTCGTGGTATGGGTTCTATCAAAAAGAACAAGCAAGGTATCATGGAAGTCCAAAACGATTTCATGCTTGCTACAGCAGGAGATATCGTAGCTGATCCCTCTGCACCAGATGCATTCGTTAAGGGTGTAATGGAAGGTGTTGATTGGGTCTATGATGTTGCGTCTTCTACATGGACAACAGCTAACGCTTTTGATCGTATAGAAGAAGAGATTAAAGAAATTGCGAAAGTCGATCCTCGTAAGTTGGAAGAGCAGGCAGCCGTAATCTTTGAAAAGTTTATCAAATCACTGTCGAAAACATGATTATTATAAATATAGAGAACAATATTACTTGTTAAAGGAGAAGTCAAATGAGTGAAGAACTAGAAAACAAGCTAGATTTGGAACTTGACGAAGCTAAGGCAACTGGAGAGGATTCTGAAAGTGCAGATCCTGTAACACCAGCTGGCGGAGCGGCGAAGGGTAAAAATCGTAAAGCTGATAAAAACCAATCAGTAGATCCTAAAGCGGATACAGTCAAAGATGACGGTCCATCTAAAGGAACTAATGACACTGGACTTAAAGAAGCTTTTGCTGGTCTTTTCGAAGGTCAAGAGCTTTCAGAAGAATTTAAGACAAAAACCGTAGCAGTCTTTGAAGCGGCTGTACACGAAAAAGTGCTGGTACAAAAAGCGGCATTAGAAGAGAAGTTTGAAGCGGATCTAGCTGAACAAGTCGAAGCTTCCGTAGAAGATTTGGTAGAGAAAGTAGACTCCTACCTTGATTACGTTATTGAAAACTGGATGGATGAAAATTCTGTTGCAGTGGAATCTAACATCAAAGTAGAAGTTGCAGAGTCCCTACTAGATAGCCTAAAAGGTCTGGTTGTAGAGCATAACCTTTCAATCGATGATGTACAGCGTGATGCTGTAGCAGAGATGGAAGAAAAGCTTGAAGAGTCAACTACTAAATACAACGAAGTTGTAGAAGAAGTTATGGCGCTTAAAGAAGATAAAAAGCAACTAGAGTTAGCAGATGCATTCAAAACTATCTCTGAGGGTCTTACAGATACTCAGGTTGAAAAGCTTGGTGTTCTAGCAGAAGGAGTATCTTTTGAAACAGTAGAAGATTACTCTGTTAAACTAGAAGCTATCAAAGATAACTATTTCACTGAATCAGTTGCACCAGTTGCAGATGAGACAGAACTTCTTGAAGAAGAAGTTGAGGAAGAGGCATCTAAGCCAGCTATTGATCCTGCCATCGCATTATACGCCGATAGCATTGGTCGTCTTGCAAAATAAGTTTTTTATAAATACTAAAAGATAAAATCTCAAAAGGAGAATTCAGATGAGAAACGAAGAACTAATGAAAAAGTGGGGCCCAGTGCTTGAGCATGAAGCACTTAACCCAATTTCAGACAAGCATCGTAGTGCTGTAACGGCTACTTTGCTAGAAAACACCGAGACTGCTCTCAGAGAGGGTAACTCATATTCACCGCAATCACTTTTGTCAGAAGCAGAAGTAGGACCGGTTAACCACACAGGCGAAATGCAATCTTACGATCCGGTACTTATTTCCCTAGTCCGTCGTGCGATGCCTAACCTAGTTGCATACGATATTGCTGGCGTTCAGCCAATGACTGGTCCAACAGGACTGATCTTCGCAATGCGTTCAAACTACGTTGATGGTGCAAACAACTCTGTTAAGACTGAAGCTTTCTACAACGAAGCTGACACAGACTTCTCAGGTGCTGGTACGCACTCTTCAAACGCTCCAGGTCAAGCATCAGTAACAACTGGTACTGGTATGGGAACTGCCGCCGCAGAACAACTTGGTTCTACAGGTGGTGGCGATTTTGGCGAGATGTCTTTCCAAATCGACAAAGTGTCTGTTACTGCGCAATCACGTGCGTTGAAAGCAGAGTACACAACTGAACTAGCACAAGACTTGAAAGCAATTCACGGTCTTGACGCTGAAACAGAACTAGCGAACATGCTATCGGCTGAACTGCTTGCAGAAATCAACCGTGAAGTAATTCGTACAGTGTACAACTCAGCAGTAGCCGGTTCTGCCGATACAGCATCCGCAGGTACTTTCAACTTAGATGTTGATGCTAACGGTCGTTGGTCAGTAGAGAAGTTCAAAGGCTTGATGTTCCAGATCGAAAAAGAAGCTAATGCGATTGCAAAAACTACACGTAGAGGCAAGGGTAACATCATCCTATGTTCATCTGATGTAGCATCTGCACTTCAAATGGCTGGTGTACTAGATTACACTCCTGCTCTGAACAGCAACAACTTGAACCCAGATGATACTGGTAACACTTTCGTAGGTGTACTTAACGGTCGCTTCCGTGTGTACGTAGATCCATATGCTGGCGCACAGTACATGGTAGTAGGTTATAAAGGTTCTAGCGCATTTGACGCTGGTATCTTCTACTGCCCATATGTACCGCTACAAATGGTACGTGCTGTTGGTGAGAATAGCTTCCAGTCGAAGCTAGGATTCAAAACTCGTTACGGCATGGTTGCAAATCCATTTGCACCAGGTGCGGCGGCGGGTACAGGCGCTCTGACAGCAAAAGGATTTGCAA
>OCVQ010001974.1_pt1 | contig 14385 bp, 9 predicted proteins | sample 1539061 | NCBI WGS metagenome assembly OCVQ01 (sample SAMEA3355526, study PRJEB22509) | marine metagenome | biome: marine; feature: river plume; material: water | place: USA | collected 2010-08-08 | depth 0.5 m | reverse complement strand
AACAAGTTCAATTATTGGGTATGACACAAGAAGATGATAATAAGCCATACGCTACCATAGCTGCCTCATTTTCAGACCCAATAATTGAACTTGTTGTTGTGTTTGGCCAATCTGGCGCTGGTCTGTCAACAGCTCTTGATATACTCGAAGATGTTGGCTTTAATTCAGTTGATAACCTGCCGCTTGCTCTTGTGGACCAGCTGGTTTCCTTGTCAGTTGAAACAGAACATAAAAAGCTCGCTATCGGGGTTGATTTACGCACCTCTGGTATCGATGCAGCTGCGATGATCAGGCTTGCCGATAATGTTAAGCAGCGCATTGGCGCGCGGTGCCAGTTTGTGCTTGTTGAAGCCAGCTCAGATGAACTTATCAAACGCTATCAGGCAACCCGGCGCCGGCATCCTCTTCTAACAGACCATAATAATCTTCAGGAAGCGATTGCAACTGATCGTGCTTTCATGCGCGATATTGCCCATATTGCTGATGTTATTATTAATAGCACTGAGATGGCTCCTGCAGGATTTAGAGCAAAGCTACTATCGCGGCTTGGGATGACGCCGGAACAGACTATGACGCTCACCATTATGAGCTTTTCCTACCGGAAGGGGTTGCCCGATACAGCAGATTTCATCTTTGATATGCGATTTATTAATAACCCGCATTGGCAACCCCAGCTTCGGGCAATGACGGGATGCGATAGACAGGTGTTTGACTATGTCTGTGGTGATGAGAGTTTTCTGCCCTTTATGGAACATGTGGCGCAGATGTTTTCGTCTGTTCTTAGCCGGCTTGATGATGAAGGTCGCCCGCATCTTACATTTGGCTTTGGCTGTACTGGCGGCAAGCACCGTTCTGTTAGCGCTGCTGAATGGTTATCAGCTTGGGCGGATAAGAACGCCATCCCCTATAAGCTGATACACCGCGAATTAGACATAGCCAGATAAGCGCTAGTTAGTGCAAAAACTCTTTGTTTCTGCCCTTGTATTTGTTAGATACAACGATAAGTATTAAATGCTCATCATGCTGTCTGGTTAGTGATAGCAAGCCATTACGTTTTTTAAGAGGAATTTTTAAATGACAAACGATTTTATTATTGCCGATGCATCGCTTGCCGATTGGGGTCGCAAGGAAATTTCAATTGCTGAAAGCGAAATGCCGGGCCTGATGGCGTTGCGTGATGAATATGGTACGAAGAAGCCATTATCGGGCGCGCGGGTTGCAGGATGCCTGCATATGACAGTTCAAACAGCTGTTCTCATCGAGACACTCACAGACCTTGGCGCAGATGTGCGCTGGTCATCATGTAATATCTTTTCAACCCAAGATCAGGCCGCTGCTGCGATAGCTGAAACAGGTGTTCCTGTTTTTGCTAAAAAGGGCGAGACACTTGCTGAATATTGGGAATATGTAGACAAGACATTTGACTGGTCTGACGGAAAGCCTGCCAACATGATTCTGGATGATGGCGGAGATGCGACAATGTACATCCTGCTGGGTGCGCGCCTTGAAGAGGGTGAAGATGTGCTAGCAGAACCAGCCTCAGAAGAAGAAGAGTTTCTAAAGGCGCAGCTGCATATTCGCCATAAGATGAGCCCGGGCTGGTTTGCCATGCAAAAAAATGCCATTCAGGGCGTTACCGAAGAAACAACAACAGGGGTGTTGCGCCTGTATCAGATGGCTGAAAAGAACCAGTTACCCTTCCCCGCCATCAATGTGAATGATAGCGTGACAAAATCAAAGTTCGATAATCTTTATGGGTGCCGCGAGTCACTTGTTGACGGTATCAGACGAGCAACAGATGTGATGCTTGCTGGCAAGGTTGCTTTGGTATGCGGATATGGTGATGTGGGCAAAGGGTCTGCAGCGTCGCTTCGTCAGGGCGGTGCCCGTGTTATGGTAACAGAGGTTGATCCTATCTGTGCACTTCAGGCTGCGATGGAAGGCTATGAAGTTGTCACAATGGAACAGGCTGCGTCCAAAGCCGATATCTTTGTGACAGCAACAGGCAATAAAGATGTCATCACGATTGATCATATGCGTGATATGAAAGACCGCGCTATTGTGTGTAATATCGGTCACTTTGATAATGAGATTCAAGTTGCGGCCTTATCAAACATGGCATGGCATGAAGTAAAGCCACAGGTTGATGAAGTTGAATTTCCGGATGGTAAGCGGATGATCCTGCTTGCCAAGGGCCGGCTTGTTAATCTTGGCTGTGGTACAGGCCATCCCTCATTCGTGATGTCAGCCTCTTTCACCAATCAGGTGCTCGCCCAGATTGAGCTATGGACGCGTGGCGATCAGTATGAAACATCTGTTTATACATTGCCGCGTCATCTAGATGAGAAAGTTGCTGCCCTTCACCTAGCCAAGGTAGGGGCCACCTTATCAACCCTTCGTCCCGATCAGGCGAGCTATATTGGTGTTGAAGAGCAAGGTCCGTTCAAGTCAGAACAATACCGTTATTAATGAGCGCGCCTCTTAGCGTTAATCTGTCCAGTCTTTCAGCGACAGAAGCGCTTGGCAGGGCCTTGGCACAATTATGTGTGCCAGGGCGCCAGCTCTGCCTAGAAGGACCGCTTGGGGCTGGCAAGTCAACGCTTGCCCGCACCATAATAGAACAGGTTTGTGGTCCGCAATCTGATATTCCTAGTCCGACATTTACCCTTGTGCAGCCTTATGATGCCCTTGCAGGCCATGAGGTATGGCATATGGACCTGTATCGTCTTACTACAGCGCAAGACGCTCTTGCGCTTGGTATTGAAGACGCATTCTATAATGCAGCTTGTCTTATCGAATGGCCGGATAGAATAGCTGTTTTACTGCCCGCCACCGCTGTTACAATTTCTCTTTCGATAATAGGAAGTAATAGTCGGCGTGCAGAGATTCTTGCCCTTGAGCAAGATCAGGCTATCATTGCTGATGCGCTTGGCTCGCATCCCGTATAACGCCTTTCATCTGTCCTGAAACAGGCAAATAGGGTATACTACCCTCTATGTCACCTTTGCGTCCTCTTTCTTCCTCTGCGCCGCCAGATGCCAGCCTAACGGGTCTGTATAGCATCCAAGCTGGCAGGCCCTTTGCATCTGACCTGGCATCTGGTCTTATCCAGATGATGCCAGACAAGAAGCTCTTTGCCTCAGCTCATATTCTTGTGCCCTCTCACCGTGCTGTTCAGGCGTTATCGGCTGCCTTTCTTGAGGTAGCAGACTGCCAGCCTCTGATGCTTCCGGCGATAACAGCGCTCGGCGACGTTGATGAATTTCTGCCCGATATTCTTGGCGCACAGGGTTATGACCTTCCGCCTGCCATGGATAGGGTGGAGCGGCATCTTATTCTGGCGCACCTCATTCAGGGGATGATGATTGGTGGGCGCGCTATCTCGCCGCCACAGGCTCTTAGCCTGTCTATTAGCTTATGTGCGCTGCTTGATCAGGTAAGCCAGTCAGGCGGGTCGCCGGACGGGCTAGCAGATATTATGCCGGATGATTTTGCGGATCACTGGGCAGATATCAGAAAGTTTCTGGATATTATCTTTGAGCAGTGGCCGGATATTGCTGCACAGAAACATGTTATGGATTCAGGACAGCGCTCTGCCTTACTGCTATCAGCTCAGTGCGATGACTGGCAGCAAAATCCGCCCGCTCATCCTGTTATCATTGCAGGCTCAACAGGTAGTCTTTCATCAACGCGGGCACTGATGAAAACGGTTATGGGATTACCGCAAGGCTTCATCGTTTTGCCCGGCCTTCCCGAAATACTGTTTGGCCCGGATGACTATACCGCCATAAGGGCTGATATTGGCCATCCATTCCATCAGCTCCTTGAAACCCTGGCAGCACTTGATGTGATGCAGGATGATGTAAAAGGCTGGGTGTTTCAGCCCGATAGCCAGATGAGCCAAACTGAAAGCCATCTTGCACAAAGGCGGGCCTTATTCATGGAGGTGTTCCGCCCAGCAGAACAATCCTATCTGTGGCGCCGGCTTGCTGAAACGCATCGGCATATTACCCGTGATGCTCTTGCATCCATGCGCCGGATAGATGCTGTTGATATGTATCAAGAGGCAGATATTATTGCGTGCCTGATGCGCAAAACACTTGAGCATCCGACCAAAACAGCAACCCTTGTCACAGCTGACAGAACGCTTGCGCGGCATGTGCGGGCGGCTCTGATGCGCTGGCAGATTCAGATTGATGATAGTGCTGGTGTACCGCAGAACGAGACGAGCGTAGGGCATTATCTCCAGCTGGTTGCTGAATGGGCACAAACAGGAGGCAGTGCAAAAGCCCTTCTGGCGCTTGCAAAGCACCCGCTTGCGTCCGGTGGAATGCAGACAGCTGATTTCAGAAAGCATGTCCGGGCAATTGAACGCCATGTATTGCGTGGGTATCTTCCCGATAGCTCGGCAGCAGGCATTGCTGAAAAACTAGTAGCCTTTCCAGAATTGCTGGCATTCTATCAGACACATATCCTTCTGCCCCTTGCGCCCATTACAGACGCTTTTGCTCATCCGGTGCCGGATATGGCACGGCTCGCAGATGCACATGGCACAGCCGCCGAAAACTTTGCTCAGACAGATATTGGCAATGCTGCGATCCTCACCCTTTGGGGTAGCCCGTCCGGCAAGGAAGCAGCGGCTCTGCTTGAACGGCTTGCTCATTATGGCCAGATTATCAGTCTTACGGCCTCTGATTATCCTGCAGCGTTTCTGGCGCTTACCAAACAGATTACCGTGCGGTCAGCCTATAGCACCCATAGCAGGCTTACTATTTTAGGGACGGTTGAGGCCCGAATGCAGAGCGCTGATCTGGTTATTCTAGGGGGGCTTAATGAAGGCGTATGGCCGCCTCATACAGCACATGACCCTTGGACAAATACGGCCATGCGCAGCGCCCTTGGGCTTCCGGATAGGCGCTGGCGAACAGGGTTATCGGCGCATGATTTTTTTATGAATGTCTGTGCGCCTGAAATTATTATAACCCGTGCCCTTCGGGTTGATGATGTGCCAACAACGCCAAGTAGGTGGCTGGAGCGTCTGGGCGTTGTGCTGACGGCTATTGGCCATAAAGGGGCTCTTGCTATCGGCCTACCAGACGATATTGCCGCGATTTTAGCAGCGCCTCGCAGAATTATGCCCCGCCCTTGTGCGATGCCGCAACCACGCCCCGCATTATCCTTGCGCCCGCGAAAGTTTTCAGCCACTGATTTTGATAAATGGATAACAGACCCATATCAGATTTATGCACAGAAAATTCTGAAGTTACGCCGGCTCGATCCAGTAGATAGGCGCCCCGATGCTGCTTTGAAGGGGATGTTGTTTCATGATGCTCTGGCGCAATTTTCGGCCCGTTATGATACAGGCCCGCTTCCCGATGATGCTTTTCAGCACCTGATGGCATGTGCACGCTCCGTCTTTAAGCCCTATCTGCATCACCCGCAAATATCAGAATTCTGGCTTACACGGTTTGAGGCGGTTGCGCGCTGGTTTTGTGAAACCGAGGATGAGCGGCGGGCAGATATGAGATTTTGCCTCATTGAAAAACGGGGCCGTGTCATTCTTAATGCATCCGGAGGGCCGTTCGAACTTAGCGCAATTGCCGACAGGCTTGATTTTCATCAGGATGGTAGCTGGACCATTATTGATTATAAAACAGGCGAACCGCCATCGGCCAAACAGGTTAAGGCTGGCCGTGCCACACAGCTTCTCATCGAAGCCGTCATTGCAACAGGCGGCGGCTATGATAACACGGCACCTGAAGACATTCAGACCACGGGCAATCTGTCTATTCGCGGGCTGACCTATTGGAAATTAAAAGGTAGGCAAGATGCGCCAGCCACGCTGTCATCTGTCCTGCCAGCGGATTTCGATGGCGTTAAGGACATAGAGCAGGCGCTGATAGAGCTTGTCAGTGCGTTTGATGATGAGGCGCGCGCCTATGATAGCGAGCCAGACTCAGAAAATCGTCCTCGTTTCTCGGATTACAGGCATCTTGCGCGGGTGCGTGAATGGCGACCAGAGGAGGGGCCAGGTGACTGACAATTCCGCTCATTCAGAAGGCAGTCGCCACGCAACTATGCTGCAGGCAGAAGCATCGCGCCCTGACCAGTCAGTGATTGTGTCTGCGAATGCCGGCACCGGAAAGACTAAGGTTTTAACGCAGCGTGTATTGCGTCTTTTGCTATCTGGCGCGCATCCCGACACAATTTTATGTGTGACCTTTACCAAAGCGGCCGCCGCTGAAATGCGGCATCGGCTTTATGAAAGTCTGGCAGACTGGGCTATCTGGAGCGAAAGCAAATTGCTCGCTCATTTTGCTGAGATAGGCGAAGCTCGCCCCACGCAAGAACAGATAAAGATTGCCCGTAATCTGTTTGCCCATATTCTGGATCACGAAGATGGCCCCCGTATCGAGACGGTACATTCTTTTTGTCAGTCCGTGTTAAGCCGGTTTCCGCTCGAAGCCGGTGTCCCGCCACATTTCCAGCTTGCCTCAGATATAGAGGCAGCAGGGCTATGTCAGGATAGTTTCTACCGGGTTGTATCACGGCCTTCTCCGGCCCTTATAGAGGATGTTGCGCACCTGTCTGGCTGGGTTGATGATAGCAATCTGAGCGACTATGTGCGCCAGGTTGTCAGCAATCGTGACCTGGTTACCCCTTATGCAAATGACCCTCATGCTCTTGCGCGTTTTGATAATTATATGAAGGATGAGCTTGGCTTGTTTGACCCGGCGCGCCTTGAGATGCTCGCCGAAGAAACAGTGGCAGAATACAGCGTCATAAGATTGGCGAAGTAGCAGAAATGCTGCTTCATGGCGGGGCTATAGTCCAAAAACGTGGTCATAAAATTGCACAATGGTATGCACTGCAAGATAGTGTGAAACCGTCCCATCTTGCCGTGCTGGTCGAGGCATTTTTTACCCAAAAAGGTGAACAGTATAAAACCTATTCCAGCAAGGCGCTTGATGAAATATACCCTGATTGTGCTGCGCGTCAGCAGCCGATTATCGATATTCTGGAAGCTTATGTTCAGAACAAGGTAGGGGCTATGTGCCGCCGGCTCTCGCTCGCTCTCGCCCGTCTCTCAGCTGAAACATTTCGTCAGTTTCAGTCAGAAAAAGCGCTATATGGGCTGCTGGATTATGATGATTTAATTTATTTTACCGAAGCATTACTATCGCAAGATCAGATGATGGCGTGGGTGCGCTGGAAACTTGATAACGGTATTAATCATCTGCTGGTAGATGAAGCGCAGGATACTAGCCCGACACAATGGACTTTGCTCCGTAAATTATCAGACCCGTTTTTTGAAACATCTGATGATGATGAAAAGGCCCGCACCTTTTTTGCTGTTGGTGACTTCAAACAGTCAATTTACAGCTTTCAAGGGGCTGACCCTCTGGTATTTGAGACGACAACATCTGCCATTTTTAACGCTGCAAAAGCGGGCCAGAAGCCGGTGGAAAAAATTCCTTTTACCCGTTCATTCCGGTCCAGTGCAGCTGTTCTGCAGTTTGTTGATAAGGTCATGGGTGATACCCGCATCAGTGGGGTGGGCGGGCATTATCAACAGCATGATATTGAAAAAGAGGCAATTCCCGGGCTTGTAGAAGTCTGGCCGATTACCGTAGGAGAGGGTAGGGATGAGGCGCCCTCTTTCTTCCCGCCAGCTCTTGCCGACCAGCACTCTGCTGAAACCAAGCATGCCGATAAAGTGGCGGCGCATATTGCTGGTCTTATTTCCGGTCATGATAGCCATTTGGGCCCTGTTGCTCCTGGGGATATTCTTATTCTGCTGCGAAAGCGCGATAGGTTTTCAGCCCTATTAAGAGCTGCCCTTCAGGCGGCTGGATTGCCGGTTGCTGGCGCTGATAGGCTCACCTTAAATAGTCAGATAGAAATTCAAGATCTGCTTGCTCTTGGTGATGTGTGCCTGCTGCCTGAAGATGATTTGCAGCTTGCGGCTCTGCTGAAATCACCTCTTCTGGGATGTGATGAGGAGGCGCTTCTGAGCCTTGCGGCATCACGGGGCAAGCAAAGCCTGTTTGAGGCATTAATGCGCCATGATGGGGCAGCTGATAGTTACGGCAGTGCGTGTGAGGCGCTGGCGAGATGGCGGTCGATGGCAGATCAGATGCCTGTTTTTGAATTTTATAGCGCAGTGTTAACACAAGGTGGGCGTGCTGCGTTTCATAACAGGCTTGGCGCATCAGTAGATGATAGTTTGAATGCGTTTTTGCTGCGGGCGCGTGAACATGGCAAAACCGGTAGCTCTGGCTTAAGTCATTTCCTGTCAGAATTTCGCCAAGGCGGCGGAGATATCAAGCGTGATATGGATGCAAAAGCAGGAACGGATATCCGGATTATGACGATCCATGGGGCAAAGGGACTAGAAGCCCCCATTGTCTATTTACCGGACATGCTGGCTTCACCAAAGCCAGCGGAGCGTATTGTAATGAGCAAACATGGCGTTTTTCTCTGTCCTGGAGCTGTGTTTCGCCCGGACTTTTTTGAACAGGCAAAATCCCTTACCAAAGATCAGCAGCATAAAGAGGAGGATAGGCTCCTTTATGTTGCTTTGACGCGGGCGCGCAATGCCTTGTTTATTTCAGGATGGCAGCAATTGCGCCGCCGGAAAAACGAGGGAAGCTGGTATCAGCTTGCATCAGACATAATAGCAGACTTGTTGCAGACACAAGCAAGCGATGAGCAAGTAATGCGCTACCAGACAGGTCAGCGTGAAGATGTGGAGGCGCAAAAGATAGAAGCGCCGCTTCATTCAGGCGCTATACCCTCATGGTATACAACCCCGCCACAGGTTGAGACTACGCCACTCCGCCCGCTTACCCCGTCCGACTTAGGTGATAGTGATATCGTGATGCCGTTTTCAGCATCAAACCGGATACAAGCGCGCCTTACAGGCACATTTGCGCATCAGTTACTGGAAATATTACCGCGCCTTTCGCCCGAGCACTGGGATGCGGCAAGTGCGCGTCTGTCTGCCTCATATCAAACAGGACGACAGCCTCTTAGCCCAGAAAATTGCCAAAAAACGATAGCTGATGTGAAGGCCCTTATTGCGGCGCCGCGCTGGCAGGCTTTGTTTGCAGCAGACGCATTATGTGAAGCGCCGGTTGTGGGGACGGTGAGAGGCCTTTCAGTGTCAGCCCAAATAGATAGGATGCTGATTACAGATAGCCATATTATCATCGCTGATTTCAAAACAGGCCGCCCGCCGCATCATAATGAAGCAACCCCGACTGCTTATTGCCGGCAAATGGCCCTTTATGGAGCGCTTCTTGCGGAAATTTATCCTGATAAAGAAATTTCTTGCTGGCTCATATGGACACAAGACTTATCAGAGCGGCAGGTAACAGCTAAACAGCGTGCTGACATCATTTTAACGCTTGGATAAGAAACGGCATCTTGATTTGTGCGCCTCAGCCTCTTATTTTGAACATAGAGGGCGTGACGCTCTATAATTTTGGTTCTGAGGAGTAGTAACCATGCCAACAATGAAAACAACTGATGCTGATTTTGCTACCGACGTTCTTGCGTCTGACCTACCTGTGCTAGTTGATTTCTGGGCAGAATGGTGCGGTCCATGTAAAGCGATTGGTCCGGCACTTGAAGAAATCTCAGAGGCAATGGGTGACAAGGTCACAATTGCAAAACTGAATATTGATGAAAATCCATCAACACCGCAAACCTATAATGTGCGTGGTATCCCAACCCTCCTGATCTTTAAAAATGGTGAAGTTGCGGCTGAAAAAATTGGCGCAATGCCAAAATCTGCTCTTGAGCAGTGGGTCACTGAAAATATCTAAGCATATTGCTTAGCTAGTCAGGAAATGTCTCGTTTTCGCGCAAGACATTTCCTGCTAGATATAATGATCCGCAGATTAATACAGGCCGCTTTTTATCACAGTGCAATAAGGCATCTGTAAGGCTTGTGCAGGCGCGCGCTTCACAGCCAATATTCTGTGCTTTGCTAGCAAGTATTTCTGCTGGGATGGCCGCATCCTCGCCCTCTATGGTAACGCAAAAAACTGCCTTAATATGAGGTGATAATGCCGCTAGAAACGGCTCAGGCGGCCGCGTATTGAGGGCGCCGTAAATAATCTGCCATCCTATACCGGCACTGTCATAGTCTGCACTCAACTCATCAAGTGTACTGCATAACGCATCCGCGCCATGGCGATTATGCGCGCCATCTAGCCAGAGCGGCGCGCCGCCATTGATGGCAGAAAGACGGCCGCCAGTAAGGTTTTGAATTCTGCCTGGCCAAGATGCTAATGCTGCGCCTGGCAAAGCGCTATGGGCTGTGGTTTTTGTGAGCAGGCCTGATGCCAGAAGCCCCATTAGTGCAAGGGCTGCATTATCATATTGATGAGCGCCACGAAGGGCTGGGGCAGGCAGGGTATAACGCGCCTCATTCCACGTAAAATGCCAGCTTTTATCGCTATTTACCTGCCAGCTAAAATCATCTCCGCCGCGGAATATCTGTGAATTCATGGCGGTGGCAGTGTCTGTTAGGACAGCAGCTACCTCTGCTGTTTGCTTCGCCCAGATGGTAGGCCGGTCAGGCCGCATAATGCCGGCTTTCTGGGCTGCGATGTCACGCAAATCAGTGCCAAGGAAATGTTCATGGTCCCGCGCAATCGGCGTGATAATAGAACAGGCTGTATCGGCAATAATGTTGGTTGAATCATGCAAGCCGCCAAGACCTGTTTCCAATATCAGAAGGTCGGCATGCACTTCTGCGAACCCCAGCAATGCTGCGACAGTGGTAATCTCAAAGAAGGTAATAGGCGCGCCATTATTTGCTGTCTCGCACCTTTCAAGAAGTGCAATAAGCTCGCTAGTGCTAACCAGCGAGCCTGCAAGCCGGATACGCTCGCGAAATTCACATAAGTGGGGGGAGTTATAGACATGTACACGCAAACCCGCCGCTTCGGCAAAAGCCCGGATAAATGCGGTAACAGACCCTTTCCCATTTGTGCCGGCTACATGGATAACAGGCGGCAGATTTTGATGCGGGCTGCCAACAGCTTGTGCAAGCCCAACTGTCCTCTCCAACCCTAAATCAATAAGCTTGGGATGGAGTTTTTGTAAGCGCGCAAGGACTGGATCAGCCGCTTTATCAGCCTGCAACACGCCCAGCCTCTGGCCGTGTCTCCATCAGAAGAGACAGGATTACAGAAAGTTTTTGATGCTGTTCTGCGCGTGGCACAACCATATCAACCATGCCATGTTCTTTTAAATACTCAGCTGTCTGGAAATCATCAGGGAGCTTTTCACGCACCGTTTCTTCGATAACACGCCGCCCAGCAAACCCGATAATTGCGCCTGGTTCTGCAATCTGAATATCACCCAGCATTGCAAATGATGCTGTTACACCGCCTGTAGTTGGATGGGCAAGCAGCACAATATAGGGAAGATTTGCGTCTTTTAGCCGTTCAACAGCAACGATAGAACGTGGTAATTGCATCAACGATAGAATACCTTCCTGCATTCTCGCGCCGCCAGATGATGGCACAACAATTAAGCTGGCACCGCGCGCCACAGCTTCTTCAGATGCGCGCAGTAAACCATCACCAACTGTCCGGCCCATAGAGCCGCCCATGAACTGAAAATCAAATGCCGCAACCACAGCATTTTTGTCGCCAATGGTACCCGCTGCAATCGCAATCGCATCATCAGCGCCGGTTTTGGTACGGGCTGCTTTGAGCCTGTCAGGATAGCGTTTATTATCTTTGAATTTTAGCGGATCATCTGGGGTGCTGGCGACTGCAATCGGCTCAAACTCGCTATTATCAAACAGCAAGGCAAAGCGTTGCTGAGGGCGAAGCGGTGCATGGTGATTGCATCCGGGGCAGCAATTAAACTGCTGTTCATAATCCTTGTTGAAAATCATCTGGCTACAGGACGGACATTTAATCCAGAGATTATCTGGCACATCATCTGACTGCACCCAGGCTTTGATTTTTGGCAGGACTGAGTTGGTAATCCAATTCATAACGTTTTATCTCCTTACTGGCATGCTAGCTTAGCTCTATGAGCGTACAGCGTCAGAAAGTGTGGCGCAGAAGCTGCCAATTTTGCCAGCAATAACACCCTCTTGGGAAAGCTCAGTGCTGCTTGCCTCTGCAATGAGAGAAATAACAGCTGAGCCGATAACAACACCATCACCCTTTGAGGCCGCATCGCGGGCCTGCTCTGGTGTCCGGATGCCAAAGCCTGTGACAACAGGAAGCGATGTAACCTCTTTTATGCGGGCCACAGCATCCCCGATGGATGAAATGTCAGCGCTTTTGGTGCCTGTGATGCCTGCAATCGCAACATAATAAACAAAACCACCGGCTTTTTCGATGACATCTGTAAGCCTGTTCCCCAATGTTGTTGGCGTGATAAGCCGGATAAAGGAGAGGCCAGCCTCGCGTGCTGGATCACATAATTCAGCATCTTCTTCTGGTGGCAGATCAACAACAATCAATCCATCTACGCCAGCATCCACAGCATCAGCAATAAATTTGTCAGGATTATGGCTATAAATAGGATTGTAATATCCCATCAGGATAAGGGGCGTATCTGCATGCCGTGCACGAAACCGTTTTGCCATAGCAAGCGTTTTTACTAAGGTCATGCCGCCGGCTAATGCCCGAAGGCTTGCTGCCTGAATGGCAGGACCATCTGCCATTGGGTCTGAAAACGGCATGCCTAGTTCGACAAAATCAGCCCCATTTTCAACCAGCTGGTCAAGGATATGATCTGATTCGGCTTCTGACGGGTCGCCTGCTGTTACAAACACACCCAGCACAGAGCGCCCTTCATCAGCCGCTTTTTTAAAACATGACGCAATACGTTCAGTCATCTCAACACTTCCTTTATCTCTAGAGCAGGCCGCGCTCATCGAGCTTTGGTAATACAGCTTCTAGGTCCTTATCACCGCGCCCGCACATATTCAGGATCACGACCTGATCTTTTGGCAAGGTTGGCAAAAACGTAGAGGCAAATGCAAGCGCATGTGATGGTTCAAGCGCCGGAATAATGCCTTCAAGGCGTGAGCATTTCTGGAATTGTACTAGCGCTTCTTCGTCTGTTGCGCTGACATAATTCACTCTGCCAATATCGTGAAGCCATGCATGCTCCGGCCCAATGCCCGGATAATCAAGGCCAGCAGAAATTGAATGGGCGTCCGCAATCTGACCATCATCATTCTGCAGAAGGTAAGTGCGATTGCCGTGAAGCACGCCTGGCCGCCCGCCTGTAAGGCTCGCGGCATGCAGGCCAGTACCAATGCCATGGCCGGCAGCTTCTACCCCGTAAATGGCAACATCTTCATCATCAAGGAAGGGGTAGAATAGCCCCATAGCATTTGAGCCGCCCCCAATGCACGCGATAAGCGCGTCGGGAAGCCTGCCTTCTGCCTCCATGATTTGGGCCCGCGCTTCAGTCCCGATAATGGCCTGAAAGTCTCTCACCATCTCAGGATAGGGGTGCGGTCCGGCTACAGTGCCAATGATGTAGAAATGGGTATCGGGATGCGCGACCCAGTATCGTAAGGCTTCGTTCATCGCATCTTTGAGGGTGGATGTGCCGGAGGTGACAGCGTGAACTTTTGCCCCCAACAGGCGCATTCTATCCACATTCGGTTTTTGACGGCGCACATCTTCTGCGCCCATAAAGACTTCGCATTCAAGGTCAAATAATGCGCAGGCTGTGGCGGTTGCTACGCCGTGCTGGCCGGCACCTGTTTCGGCAATGATTTTAGTTTTCCCCATCCGCTTTGCCAGCAGTGCCTGACCAATCACATTATTGATTTTATGGGCACCTGTATGGTTAAGCTCATCACGTTTTAGATAGAGTTTTGCGCCGCCATAGGCTTCTGTTAGGCGTTCTGCAAAATATAATGGCGAGGGGCGCCCGATATAATGTTTATGAAAATAGGCAAGCTCTGAGGCAAAGCTCGGATCGGCTTGCGTTTCACGATAAGCTGTCTCTACCTCTAGGATAAGGGGCATAAGTGTTTCAGCAACAAATCGGCCGCCATGGAGCCCGAACCGTCCCGAATCATCGGGCAGCGTGCGATAGGAATTAAGGGGTGTATCGCTCATAAAAAACCTCGAATTCTACCTGTCATATATAGGCTCGAACAAGACGTAAGAGCTACTATTGTGAGAGGTTTTATACTCAACTAGAAAAGCCGGAACCAGTGGAAAATACTTTACCCGAATTTTGCGGCCTGCACAAAGCGAGAGATGGCAGAATGGTTTTTTTCGCCCCGGTTTTTTTCAACCCCTGACGAGACATCCACGCATGGCGTGCCCGACTGCTCAATAGCGCGCGCAACATTGCCGGAATCCAGGCCGCCCCCAAGCA
>OCVQ010001973.1_pt1 | contig 14391 bp, 11 predicted proteins | sample 1539061 | NCBI WGS metagenome assembly OCVQ01 (sample SAMEA3355526, study PRJEB22509) | marine metagenome | biome: marine; feature: river plume; material: water | place: USA | collected 2010-08-08 | depth 0.5 m | reverse complement strand
CACCCGCGCCGCCGCTTGGGGTGCCGACCAGGAGCTGGAGGCGTGCCTAAGGCTGGTTGAGATTGACGTAGGTGAGGATGCTTATGACTTTGCTCGCTACATCCGCGCCGCCCGCCGCCCGCCGCCGAGTCTGAAGGAGCAGGCACTGGCGGAGCTTGTTGACGCTTATGACGAAGACAAGATTGACGACTCCACTTACGACACCATCCGCCGCGCACTGGAGGGCATCTAACGGATGTCCACCCCCCTCCCCCTGCCGCAGTTCATCACGCTGTTGATGCGTGAGCTGAACATGGCGGATGCACCGACGCCAGTACAGCTGCAAATCAGTGACTACCTGGAGAACGGCCCCAAGCGACGGGTGATTGCTGCGTTCCGTGGTTGTGGCAAGAGCACGTTGAGTGCCATGTACCTGTTGTGGAAGCTGTACCACGACCCGGACGAGAAGATTCTGGTGATCAGTGCGTCGATGTCCCGCTCTGAGGCGATGTCAGCGTGGATGTTGCAGACCATCGGCCGGGTGCCATGGCTCAAGCACATGGAGCCCAACAGTCATGACGGCCGCTACAGCCGGATCAACTTTGACGTTGGCACCTGCCAGCACATTGAACAGAGCCCCAGCGTTCGAGCAGCAGGCATCACTGGCCAGATCACAGGCTCCCGAGCCAGCACCATCCTTGTTGATGACTGCGAGACACCGCAGACCTGTCTGACGCAGGTGCAGCGGGAGAAGCTGCGCAACAGCCTCAACGAGCTGGAGGCCATCCTGAAGCCAGGAGACGGCCCTGAGATCGTTTACCTGGGTACGCCCCACAGCAGCACGGACAGCATCTACTTCGCGCTGCAGCGGGACCTCCACTACGACATGCGCATGTGGCCCGCTCGCGTGCCATCTGACACCACGCCCTACAAGGGGGCGCTGGCGCCGTTCATTGAGCGGCGTGTTGGCAAGGCTGACGGCAGGCCCACCGACACCCGCTTCAGCAACGACGAGCTGATGCAGCGCGAGCTGAGTATGAGCCCGATGCAGTGGAAGCTGCAGTTCCTGCTCGACGCCACCCTCAGCGACATCGAGCGGTATCCGCTGCGCTGCAGCGACCTGATGGTGATGACGTTGGACGGGCACCTGCCTGAGGTCGTCACCTACGAGAAGGCCAAGTACCTGGCGTTGGATGACCTGCCCTGCGTTGGCATGGCCCACGACCCGCGCTTCTACCGCCCAGCCCAAGTAGAGGGCACAGTGCCCGTGGGAGAGGTGCCCACGGTCATGGCCCTGGACCCCAGCGGCGGGGGCAGTGACGAGTTCGCGTGGGCTGTGGTCAAGGCATGGGGTGGCAACTACTTCCTGATGGAGTCAGGTGGACGCCTGGGGGGCGTTGGCGAGAAGTTGTGGGAGAAGATCGCCCAGCTGGCCAAGAAGCACAAGGTCAACGAGATCCTGGTGGAGACGAACTTTGGTGGCCTGGAGGTCTACTCGCAGTTGCTAAAACCCTTCCTCGTGAAGGCTGGGGCAATGTGCCGGGTGGAGCCGATCCGCTCGAACCAACGCAAGGAGCTACGGATCATCGACACCCTGGCCCCGGTGATGCAGACGCACCGGATGGTGGTGGACCGTCGTGTTGTTGAGGCCGACGCTGAGCTGTTGAAGGCGGCTGTGGAGGACCGGGACTCCAGCTACAGCCTCTTCTACCAAATGACACGGTTGACCATGGACCGTGGCAGCCTCCTGCACGATGACCGGATCGACGCCTGGGCCATGGCGGTCCAGTGGTTCCAGGAGCAAGCGGCACAGGACCAGAAGGTGCGGCGCGATGCCCGCCACCAGGAGTTGCTGGAAGCAGAAGTGGCGGACTGGCGCGGGCAGATCCTGATGACCGCTGACCGAGCGGCCATGGGGATGAGCCTGGAGCAGGCCAGGACAGCCGAGGCTGGCGGTGGGTGCAGCTGGATCTAGGCCGAGCGCACCAGCCAGTCGTTGTCCAGCTCAGCCTCGCGAATCAGGTGGTTGCAGCTGGCTGCGTTGAGTTGAAACCACACTTGATCGGGAACGTCCAGCACCCGTTGGATGGTCTCCAGGTTGCAGAGCATGGGCCTGTCGCTGTAGATGACGCAGCCGCCGTCGCGGAGCATCGGGCAGCTGCGGTCTGGGTTCGGGACGTAGGGGAACTTCTCCAGCAGGAACTGGAGGGCTGGGTTGTCTACCTGCGAAAGACCAGCAAGGATTTGATCCAGCTGGCGGCAGCATTGGCCACAGCCCGTACAGGGGAACTTCAACGGCCTTGGCCGCGGTACGCCTTGCCGCGCTTGGGCCGACTGCCGCGGCCAGAGCCTTGGCGAGTTCGCTTGCAGATGGGTTCCTTGCGTTGGATGGAAGCGGTGCCAGTTTTGGATTTAACGGCCATGATCAATCAGGGGTGAGGTGCATCAACTTTTCCAGCTCATCCGCTGTTGGCATAGAGGCCCTGATGTCCTGCAGCGGGACTGATGCTTCGACAGTGCTGGTTATGCTGTTATCGCGCAAGAACTTCATTGCACGATCAACGGCGGCTAGCCGTTCGCGTGGATCTTCTGCATGTAATTGATCAAGCAGCTCTCGACCAACCATCCCATGCAATTGGGCTAGCAAGTCTTCCGTAGATCGGGACACAGCAGTACCCTGGGTGTACTTGACAGCATTCAAGCTATGGCAGGCAAGGGATGTAAAGGCGGCAAGGGCGGCAAAGGCGGTGGCAAGAAGGGCTATTGATCCATGACCTACAGCCGGCCCAGCACCAGCACGGTCAGTGCGCTGTATCTGCCCTCCAAGCCGCAGGCCATGCCTGCGGCGGATCGGCGTGTCATCAACGTTGGCTCCAACGGGGCCTACATGGATTTCTCCAGTCCTCAGCAGGCTGGAGTCAATGCAGGCCGCGGGCTGAAAGAAGTCAGCGACTTTCTCAGCAAGGCGGTTGAGGTCGGTGCACCGATCTACAAGCAGTACCTGCAGGCGCAAGGGAACCAGCAGGCTGGCGAGTTTCTCAAAAACGTCGATGTCTCCACGCTCTACCGGAACGGGGATGAAGATCAGCGGAACCTGCTTCGTGATCTGAACCCGTTTGCACAGCAGCAAGTTGCAGACGCGGCGGCCAAGGCAACAGCGCGGACCTACATCGAGGTGCTGGGTGCTGAGCGGATCAAGAACACAACGCTGCAGAACCCGTATGCCAAGCCAGAGGAGGTTGCGACAGCTGAAGCACAGGTACGTTCTGCTGCGTTGGAGCGCAGTGGCCTGGACCGGATTCCAGCTGCTGCATTGGCGCCTTATGTGGGCAGCGTTGCTGAAGCAGAAGGCAGCTACAAGGGGGATTCCTACAAGCAGCAACTGGCTACAAAGAGCGCTGACTATGACTTGCAAGTAGAGAGAGGCCTTTCCACGACGCTGATCTCAATTGATGAGACCCGAAAGCGTGTGCGGGATTACGGCGAAGGGGCTGAAGGATCGACAGAGGGTTGGTCGAATTACAAAAAAGGCTCCGTTGAGGCAATCCAGGCCGATCACGACAAGTACGTGCAGGGCGGCATCTATACGTCAAAGCAATATGCAGAGCGCTGGTGGTCAGCAATCACGAAGGAGTACCAGAAACGGGTCGGGAATGATGACCTGCCAGGGGCATCGTCTCTGATCAACACGATGGTCGTGATGTCTGACCAAGAGCTAAAGACTCCTGGCGGCGTGAGTCTTTGGGACATCAAGCTGGGCGATGGGGCAGTCACCATCAAAGATGGCCTTAATCGGTTGAATGCCGAGATGCTGCCCCGGCTGGAAGCTTGGGAGATGAAGCAGCTAATCAAGCAAGCAGGGCCCGACCTGGCCGCCATGGCGCAGGGCGATGAAGCAGCCAGGACGAGGCTGGAGGGGATGCTGCCAGGTTTGGCCAAAGACCCTGAAGCGCTGCAGTCAGTGGTGGGGATGATGGGGCAAATGCAGAGCTTCTCCCGTACACCAACAGACGCGCAGTACCGGGCGCAACAGCTGCTTGAGATTGGACTGAATAATCCAAATCGCGACCAGAAGCAATTCAACCAGCAAGTTCTGGGATCGAATCTCACAGCCGAACAGAAGATCAGCCTGCTGAACCGCAACACTCAGCCGCAAGATCCAACGATGGCGTTGGTGAGCCAGGGTGCTGAGTACGGGAAGGATGAACTGCTGGCCAATGCTGCAAAGATCACACAGGCGCAGCGTGCCTCAGGCCTTGTGCCTGCTGGGATGAAAGACGAAGACCTTCTGCGTCGCAACTTCCAAGACCTGCAGATTGCTGCCACCAGGGCAACTGAAAAGCGGGTCAAGGATTTGATCAGTGCCGGCGAGACCGTTACGCCGATGCGTGCTGCAGAGATCTTCCGAAACGAGCAGGAAGCGATCCGCAACACCCGGATGAAGGAGGCCAAGACGGAAGTGCCGGCTGGTACGGACTGGAACCAGCGGGTGATGGGCGAGGCCAACTACGTCCAGCAGCAGCTGGTCAAGACAGGCGGCAAGGGCACCATCGCGTTGTTCCCGCCTTCCGTGATCGCTGCGTCAAAAGCTGCCGGAATCCCACAGGACTACCGGAATGTGCAGCGGTACTTCCTGAATCGCCTGAGCACGGTGAAGGACCCGCAGGGGAAGCCGGCATTTGCGGACCCCTCAAAGGCGTACCAGGAGATGGTGCGTAGTACCCAGCCAAAGCCAGCCAGCTCGGCTGACCGGGTGAAGTCGGGCGCTTACATGCAGCCGCAAGGCTCGCTTTCTGAGCGATTCCTGGGCAAGGAAGGCGCTCGTGCGTTGGACGGGTTGATTGACCTTGGCCGGAAGATCGGCCTGGACCTCGGCGGTGAAGCCCCCAAGCCCCAGAGCAAAGGCCAAGGCGACCAGTCTTCTGGTGGCCCGGTGAAACCACAGCAGGTTGCCGTGGTGCCGCAGCAGACCCAGCAGCTGCTGACGCGTGGGCTGGAGACATTGATGAATGTGGTGGCGCCGCCGGCAATGGCCTCGGAGGGGCCTGGTGGTGTGACCAAGAAGGCGCCCGAGACCGTGGTGAACGGGATCAACCTGCCTGACATGGCCAAGATCTGGAGTGGCTTCGCCGGGTTGTCGGCCAAGACGCCGCCACTGCCGCAGGTCGCAGCAGCAGCGATGGCAACGCCTGTTGGGATGGCAATCAACAACGTGATGCACCCCTTCTTTGTTGCTATTGGTATTGCAGAGGGGACGCGTACACCGTCCGGTGCTTACACGCGTGCGTATTACGGGCACACAGACCCTGGAAGTGGGGCGCGAAATGTTGGGACGGTCAGCGGCCAGAACGGATCCAGCCCCCAAAGCGTTGATCGTCAATGGATGGGCAAGCTGACGCAACTGCAAATGCGTGTTGCACCAATGCTGCAGTCCCTAGGCGTGAGGCCAGGAACCGCTGGGTACAACAGGCTCATGTTCAACGTGTTGGACTCCTTTGTTCAGTCCCCTGAAGCAACAACAGGCCAAGGGGGGTTTGTCAGTCGGCTAAGGCAGGTCATTCAACAAGGCATCACGATTGAAGCAATTGCCAAGGCGCGGGCAGACAGTTACTTCAGCCCAGCGACTGGTCGCCTGCAGGCCAGCGGTTTTGGAAATAGCTACTCGCGATTGCTGGCCGACCAGCGTTCGCGGGCTGGCGCTTTTGATTACAAGAGGAGGCTCTGATGCCAGCTGTACTTCGCAACGGTAAATGGGTCTTCGATCAAGAAGAGGAGCAGCAGGCCCCAGTGCTGACTGCACCTGTTGGGATGAGCGTGACTCAACAGGCCCGGTGGGAGCAGGAACAGGCAGCGAATCAGACGGTTCAGCAGGGTGAGCAGCTGGCAGCAGCCGGCGGTGACAACAGGCCGTTCTGGGCGACGGACTTTGGCATGGCGGCCAGTGATACCGGGAAGATCCTGGCGAACGCTGGGGTTGCTCTCGGCACTGACTACCTGGACCTAGCAGCTGGTGTTGGCGACGTGGTGATGCAGGCCGGGAGCCTGGCCACTGGCAACGGCTGGGACTGGAACAAGGTCATGGAGGACAGCGACAATCCATGGACGCAGTGGCGGCGCAACGCCTTCAGGACTGAATCGCAGGCGGGTCAGGCGGTCAGCAACCTGCTGCGGATTGGCACCGCGCTGGTTGCCTTGCCGAAGGTGGCGGCAAAGGGCATTGCGTTGCCGTTCAAGGCGGTTGGTGGCGTTGACAAGCTCGGGGACGTTGCCAAGGCGGCAGATGGCATCGGCAACCTGTTCAACAAGCTGGACGACTTGGCCAAGGCCAAGCGAAACCCACTCGCGGCTGCTGGCCTGGAAGCGGTTGAGAAAGGCCTGCAGAAGGGAACGGCGGGACAGAAGGCGGCAAGTCGTGCGTTGCGTAATGACTGGCTTGGCCTGACCTACGCGGAGATCAGCCAGGGCATTGCCAAGGCCCCTGAGCTGAAGGGTGCGGCTGATTGGTTCGACACGGTGAAGACCAGCTCGAAAGCGTTGACCCAGCTCAGCAAGGGGACGCCAGGGGCAAAGATTCGCACTCTCGGCGAGGCGCTCGCCTGGGACGCGTTCGTTGCGCTGAACGTCTACGGCGAAGGCGACTCCCAGTTCGACGAGACGCTGGGCGACCTTGCGATGTCCAGCGGGATCCCTTGGCTGCAAAGCATCGGCTCGCTGAGCGCGACATACGCCGAAGACAACGGCCTGGTGCGCAAGGGCAAGCAGTTGCTGGAAGGCCTGGCTTCAGGCGCGGCAATGAGCGCAGCGCTGGACATGGCTCGTGTCTACAAGTACGCCAGCAATTTCAAGAAGGCGTCCCCGGCTGATCGAGCAAAGATCGTTGAGGCTCTGAACCTCAACGCACAGGAGATTGGGGACAGCCTTGGCAAGACGTTGGTGGCCAACGGTCGTGCGCAAGGCGAGCGCCTGCCTGGGCAGATGGATGCCCTGCAGTTTGAGGTGGACAACGCCAGGAAGGCGGAAGAGCTGAAGGCGACGTTCCGGGCTGAGCAGGTACAGCAGCGGGCCGTGCAGGCTGCTCAGGCGCAAACCCCTGGTGGTCAAATGGTGCCTTACGGCCAGAGGCCTCAAGCGCCTACCGAAGGCGTACCACCAGATCTGAACAGCCCAGTCCAGAACCGACTGGCCCAGATGGAAGGTCTGGCTAGTGAGGTCAATGAGGATCCGCTGTACCAGGAATGGCTCTTACAGCGCATACCTGAACAGGATTTGCTGCCACCGACCATTGGAGAGAACCCTGTTCAGCGGCAGTTTGCAGCGCAGGGTGAAATGCCGGCGGCCAGCGTGCCGCCTACCGCTGACGACCTGCAGCAGTACAAGGCATGGCTGGAAGAGCGGGCAAGGATGCCCGAGGCCGAAATGGATCCGCGGGTCCAACAGTCGTTGCGTCGCCTTGAAGGGATTGGCGAGCTTGCGCCTGTGCAGGCGCAGCTACCTGCAGATGGGCTGGCGATACCGGCCGCCATTCAGCCGGTGCAGGTAACGGAGATCCGGCCGCCGGAGGCGACCGTTACCCCTGACACGATCCGTAGCGCCTTTGAACGGGACGCCTTCCGTGCATTTGCGGAATCTCAGGAGCTGACCTTTGAGGAGGGCCCGGATGGGGTGATGCGCAGCCTGGCCACCAAGGTCAAAGAGTTGATGCCTCGTACCCGCGTTGATGCGCTGGAGTACCTGCAGACCTTTCGGCCAGCGGCGAATCAGTACGGCGTGGTGCCAGCTGCTGATTCGGTGTGGGTCAACTTCATGTACGAGCGGGGCCTCGCCGAAGGGTGGGCGACGATTGATCCGGCGACGTTCGCGGTGAAGTTCAACCGCAAGGCGGCCGCTGAGCTGGACCGCGGTCAAGCAGTGCTGAAACAGGCTGCTGCGTTGGATGAAGCATCCGATCAGGTGCGGTATGAGGAGTGGCTGTGGAACAAGGAATTTGTCAACGGCAATCCTCAGATGCGTCCCGAGGTGCAAGACAGCCTTGGGAAGATGGAAGCTCGCGACGCGTATGACGAATGGGAGGCCAACCGTGCCATTCGCAATGCAGAGAGCGATGCCGTCAAGGCGGGGATGGAGGTTGATGGGATCGACAACTTCGAGCAGCTACGGCTGAGCGAAGCCGACGCAGCGAAGCTCCAGGGCCAGCTGAGCGACGAGGAGGTGGTGCGTGAAATGCTCGGCACCACGTTGGATTCAGTTGAGCCCGCGACAGTCCAGAAGGCCGAGACCGGACGTGGCTGGGAGGTGTACGACAGGAATGGCGAACTGTTGGGCACGGCCCGCACTAGGGGTGCAGCCGAGAAGATTGCCGAGCAGCAGGCAAAGCGTGACCGTGACGCGTTGCTGAGTCGTGCTCGCCAGATGGAAGCTGACGCAGCCGACGACGTGATTGAGACGGCGATTGGCGCACCTGTCTATGACAGCGACATTGTTGGCAAAGTCAAGCTGACCGACGCCCAGATCAACGCCGTACAGGGGATCCTGCCACAGCTGGATACGTTGCTGGATGACGCATGGAAAGGCCGTCGTGGAGAGTCAGCCTTCTTCAACATCAACGAGTTAAGCCCGCAGAAGCGGACCTTTGAGTTGACGCAGGGCGACATGCAGGCCTTGCAAGATGGCATCCGTTCCGCCATTGATGAAGCTGGCAACCTGAAGGGCAGCCCCAAGCTCCGTGCCTTGCGGAACTTGGCCGACAAGCTGGACACCGAAATGAAGCTCATCGAGCCTCAAGCCCGTGCCCAGCGCTTTGTTGATGATGTGGTTGCTGATACAGGCAAGTACATCGACCACGGTGAGTTCTGCGATCTGATCTGATGGCCAAAGCTTGTTCTCCCTACGCTCCGTCGCGGTTCATTCAGCGGTCGGAAGAAGCCGATCAGGGCGGCTACCTGGGTGCTGCGCTGAAGGACGCTCAAGCCAGTGGTATCTACACCAAGCCAGCCAAAGGCCACGATGCTGAGTGGAACGATCTTCAGATCCGCCACCTGCAGCAGATGTTGCCGATGGACTTTGCAGAGCTGAACCAGTATTTCCTGAAGAACCAGTGGATCAGCCTGGACCGAAAGGCGACAAAGGAAGCTGCGGCACAGGGCGCAGCTGACCCGATCTACAAAGCGAGCAAGAACATTGATGTCATTGGTACAGCTGCAGCTGTCACCAAGACCTATCTCGAGTCAATTGCTGGTGGCGTCAACCAGTTGGCAGACAATTTCCTGCGGAAGGTCAACGCAGGCGAGGACGCAACGGTTGAGGGAATGGAGTTTGCCAAGCAAATGCAAGGCATGGCTCGATTTGGTGGGTATGCCCTTGGCTGGGATCAAGGAGCTGGCCGTGCGGTGAGGGTGCAGGGCCTGAGGAGAGGTGGTCGCGCAATGCGCGAAAACGACAGGTTCATGCAGGAGACGGCTGATCAGCTGGGGAACATGGGTCAGTACAGGGACAAGTTCCAAGAGATCGCGGCGAAGCTGCAGGACCCAACGCAGTCGGCTGATGGGGTGAATGAGCTGATCAACCTGGCGAAGCGGGTTCAGTTCCTGGGCGATCCGATGAAGATTGCCAAGACCTCCATGAGCATGGAGATTGCCGGCAACGCCTGGAACGAAGTGTTCATCAACGGGCTGCTGTCTGCACCCGCCACGTTTGCTGCAAACGCAAGCGGCTTGGCCTGGACGGTGGCACGGCCGTTGATGCAGCTCGGCGCTGCCAAGGCCTATGCCGCAACGGGGCTGCGTGGAGCCAGGGTGGCTGAGCAGGCTGCAGCAGAGGCCGCAGCGTCACTGAACGCCATCTATTCGTCCATCCAAGACGCTGCCCAGCTGGGCTGGCACGCGGCTAAGTCTGAGACCTCCATCTATCAAGCCGGTGCTGGCCAGGAGTTGAAGGATCGCGTCGGGATTCACGGGGAGAATCTGGCGACCTTGTTTGAGCGTCGGGGCCTGGATCGCCCAGAGGACGGCTTCCTTGACACGATCACGCGGATGGGTGAGATCCTCCGTATCCCGTCTCGGGCCTTGTTGGGAACGGACGAAATGGCCAAGCACCTGACGATCCGAGGCGAGGTTGCCGCTCAGGCTGTGAAGAAGGCCGCCAAGGAAGGGGTGGACGTGACGGATCGGGCAGCGCTTGAACCGTTCATGCAGCGAGAAATGGCCGCGGCGTTCAACCTGCAACGGCCTGAGCTGTGGGAGAAGTACAAGGTCAGCAGCGTCTATGACCTGCAAACCGGGGTCATGGCCGAAGCAGACCGTGCGACGTTCCAGGAGGTCAACGGTTTTGCACAGCGCGTGCAGGGCGTGTTGGCTGACTTCCCTGTACTGCGCCCGTTCATCCCGTTCGTGCGGACGCCGCTGAACATCCTCAAGCAGGGCTTCGTGGAATCAACGGGCCTGGGCTCGGTGATGAATGCCTATAAGGCAGCGGCTGGCGCTGGGTTCAACCCCACGGCAACGAAGATTGCCATTGCCCAGCAGTTGCTGGAAGACCCTGGCGAAAGCTTCCGCATTGCTGGGCAGATCGCTTTGACGACCAGCCTGGCTGCGAGCTTCTATGGCATGGCCATGACTGGCGTGATCGTGGGCGGCGGCCCTGGGCGCTGGAGCAGCGGCGGCAAGGGCAGTAACGAGCAGAAGGCCTGGGAGTCCATGCTGCGGGAGCAAGGGAAGTCGCCCTACTCAATCAACATCGGCGGCACGTCGATTGCTTTTGACCGCTTCGGGGAGCCGATCTCTATTGTCCTGCGGATGGCTGCGGACATGGGGATGTACAGCAGCTACGTGCCACAGGCGGCGCAAGAGGAGTGGTTGGCGGGGATGGCCGTGATCATGACGAGCGGCCTGTACCAGGCGAGCTTCCTGAAGGGGATCAACGATGTCATCGACATTGTTGGAGACCCCAGTTCCAGCGTTGGCGTGAAGGGCGGCCGTGCAGTCCAGAACTGGATGGCGACGCAGACGCCCTTTGGCGGCCTGTTGAATTACGTGGACAAGGTTGTTGACCCGTTCAAGCACGCGTATGGCGGCGCGACCCTGGGCGAGGTGATGAAGGTGCACGAGGACACCTTTGGTACAGGCATCTTTGCGAAGATCGCTGACCGGATCCCTGGCTTCAACGGGACGCCTGGCTTGGTTGATCAGATTACAGGGCTGCCGGTGCCTGCGGTGCCTGGCGGTGGGCCTGGCGGGTTGAACCCGTTGCAAATGGCAGTTCCGTTTATGCCGCGTGGTGACAAGGCCGCCGATGACGTGTGGACTGCGATCTACAACATCAAGGGCAGCTACACCGAGAAGCGTCCCACCAACCTGAAGCTGACCAACGCCGAGCAGCAGGACCTGAATCGTCGGATGTCGAGCATCGTGATCGACGGCAAGACAGTGCGCCAAGCGGTGATGGACTACTACCGCAGCGCTGAGGTGCAGCAGTACGTCAGCAAGCGCGGTGCAGCATTCATGGACGTGCGCACCAAGATTGAGCAGGGCCTGGACCGCATTGTCGATAGCTACTATCAGTCTGCGATGACGGATTTGGCTAGCAGCAATCGGAGCGTGAGGCAGCGGTCATTGCTGAGGGAAGCCGCAAACCAGGCTGCATCTATTAACGATGCAGGTGGCGCCCAGCAAATCCAGACGCAGATTGAGTCGCTATTTGACGAGGCGCGTTTGCGCGGTGTTTTCTAATCCTTCCCGCGGCGGTAAGGTTGTGCTAAACGCCAGGACCCGTCGCAGATGGCGCTTCCCTCATTCACATATTCCGGGGTCAGCTATGCGGGCCAACCTGCAGGCACGACGACCTTTGCTCTGACAACGAGTGGAGGGAAGGCGATCAGCTATTTGCTGCCTTCTCACATTCATGTTTATAGCACCATTGATAATGGCGCAACGCTTGTTGAGCTAACGAGGCCGGCACAGTGGGGATTTAATGGAGCGGGAACAGCGGTTGTCCTGACTGCTGGCATTGCCGCTGGAACGGCCGTCGTCTTGAAGCGCATTACTCAAAGTGATGGGCCATATACAACGTTTGGTCAGGGCACTCTGCTGACTGCAGACCAGCTCAATGATGCCACTCTCTACAACCTGTACGTGGTGCAGGAGCAAGAGGACATCAGCAATGCTGCCATCACGCAGATTGGCGCAAGCGCCGCAGCTGCCTCTGCTTCGGCTTCGGCCGCGGCGGCTTCAGCTGCTTCAGCCGATGCAGAAGCCACTGCGGCAATTGCTGCAGCAGATGCAGCAACAGCAGCCGCAACAGCAGTTACAACGACGGCAAACGCGGCGGCCTCTGCCGCCAATGCAGCCGTTCAAATCGCAACAGCTGCTGCCGTTCCCCAAAGCCCCATCCAGGTACTTGAACCCCTGGGTGTACTGGTCAATGCCGCTTTCAGTGTTGGCACTCCTGGCTCAATCCCGTTTGGTATTGGGCCTGTGCTTTCACCTGGCAAAGCTTTCACTGGCATTGCCCAAAGCGACTACTACCCAATTCACGTTCCTTCTGGGAGCTTTTGCTGATGGCCACTGAAACACTGCGACGGATTGGGCCGGCCATCCCCGGCCTCACTATCCCTGAACATGACTACGTTGCGATGACGTACACCGGGTCAAACATGACCACGGTGACTTACAAGCAAGGCGGAGCGGCTGGCGCCACAGTGGCGATGCTCACTCTTGCCTATGACGGCAGCGGCAACGTCACAAGTATCACCAAGAGCTGATCATGGCCACCTACGCCTTCAATCCGTTTACCGGGACGCTGGCTCCCGTCGTCCCTGGACCGATTGGGCCGGTTGGTCCCGAGGGGACAACTGGCTCCACTTTGTTGGATGAGTTGACCTCGATCTATCGCAACGGTTCGTTCTCTGTTGGAACACCTGGCCAGGTGCCATTTGGCGTTGGCCCGGTGGCACCTCCTGGTGCAGCGTTCCACTACCTGGGCGCCGACGCCTACAACCCTGTTCACCTTGCCTCTGGGAGCTTCTGCTGATGGCCCTTCTTCCGTCCACGGGGTTTCCGGCCACAGCGCCGGCTGCCCAGCCCAGCTTGCAAAAGCTGCAGCAATTTGATCCTGACACGCTGCCCATCGGCAGCCCCGGCGCCACCGGCTATGGCGGTCGCTCGGTGGTGATTCCGACCTCTGCTTCTCACATGTGATGACCATGGACTTCCGCTTCTTCAAGGCTGAACCTGAGCCCGGCACCAACGTGCAGTGGCCGCCCAATGAGCCCGGTGTTGAACCCTTGTTCACCCTGGTGGCGCTGCAGCGTGACGCTGATCCTGACGCCAACACCCACACCGGCTTCGATTACTTCGGCGCCTATGGCGACGCGTTTGAAATCGACAACTGGGCCTCGATGCAGCCGGTGACGCCCATCGACAAGGACGACTTGCCCGACCCTGTGACCTTCTACCCCGCCCCCTTCAACGAGGCCTGATCCGATGACTGCAACCATCACCCCGTTGCTCCGCGTCAAGGAGCGCATTGTTGGCCCTTCGGGCCTCTTCAACATCGAGAACGAGTGGTACGGCTACCGCGATCAGTGGCGCTAAACCGTGGGCCTGGCCGGCATGAGCGGCTTTGGCATTGGCTGCTGCCCGCCTGAGCTGCTGCCCGCGGACTTTGCCCCGCTGAGCAGCGGCACCTATGACCCCCTGCGTGAGCACGCCCACTTCGGGAATTACATCCACCTCCCGAGTGCTTCGATTGTGTGCTTCATCCCGGCGCACTACATCGAAGTGCAGGCCACGGGCAACACCAGCGCCCCGACCTTCGGCACCAAGGTGATCATCAGTGACACCCAATCGGGGAACAGCGTCCTGCCCAAGGCGTTCACCGATGGCGGGCTGAGCCTGATCGGCGTGTTCGTGGACAAGTACCAGATCTCCAACGGCAAGCCCGATGGTTCTGGCTCCCCGAACCACACCAACGGTCCTGGCGGCACCCCGCTGACCGGCGGCATTGCGGTGTCCAGGCCCCTGCATTGGCCCGTGAGCCCGACCACCAAGGACGACGGCGGCACGGACTTCAACAGCCCCTTCAGCCTGTGCAACAGCACGGCGCTGAACAGTGCTGCGGGCACCCCCGCCAACAACCTCGGCGGCGTGTGGGCCCTGGTGAAAACCCGCGGCCTGGACTTTGCTCCCTGCCCGCTGTGGATCCGCAGCCAGATCGCCTACCTGTCCCTGGCCCATGCCCAGGCCCTGCTGGATGGCGGCGGCGCTCCGATTGCTGGTGCCACCACCAAGGCAGCTTGGATGGACGTGGCGCCCTACGCGCCCAAGGGCAACAACAACTACGGCTCGGACGTGAACAAGTCCAGCCTGCAGTTTGCCCGCACCGACCTGACGGGCCACAACGGCAGCGGCTGGGCCGGCC
>OCVQ010001960.1_pt1 | contig 14461 bp, 29 predicted proteins | sample 1539061 | NCBI WGS metagenome assembly OCVQ01 (sample SAMEA3355526, study PRJEB22509) | marine metagenome | biome: marine; feature: river plume; material: water | place: USA | collected 2010-08-08 | depth 0.5 m | reverse complement strand
TTACCCCTAAAGTTATCCACAATTAACATTATTTTTCCACACTGACATAGTGTCACGACCAATTCACAAATGTTAATAACTTTATTTTTTTATGTTCCTTAACTATACTTATCAACATGGAACACACTGTGGACAACTTGTCATACTCGCTAACCCCGCTCGAGGAGGGGAAATTAAGAATCGTTATAAATAAGGGGGACCAAGAGTTAGGGTCTCTGTACTACGAGAAGGCCAAGAAGACCTTTCAAAGGAAACCCATAAGCATGGGGTCATGGGCATGTGTGGATGCCAAGATAGAGGGACTTTATGAGGCACAAGAAAACATCACCCCAACCGAGGTGATGAGTAAGTGTCAGGAGTTAATCAGACGGGCGGGGTATTAACCCTTCTTGGTCACGGCCTTGTATACACCGACAACCACATAACCCACGAATAGGGCGGTAAGGAAATTCTTCATATCATCATTGTTTAGAGTAACAAAGATACAAACAATATCTCACAATACCAAATGGGCGGGGATTATTTAATGGTCCCTTATAAAAAAAATATAAGGTAGGTCGGAGTCCACCCTCTGCGACTGACAAGCCGAACCCTTTCCAATGGACCCCGCCATTAAAGAACAATACAAAGGTACGGAAATCTTTTTACACCACCAAACAAAGTTCAAAGTATTTATTAACATGGCAGTAGTAATACAATCACATATGACTCCCGAGGAACTACAGAACAACTATGAGTATAAGGTTGTCAGACGTGCCCTTATGAAGGAGTACCCATGGGTGAAGGATGTAACCTTTAACCCTGAGGAGTTGGACATGTATAACCTTATCTTCTTGAACCTTATAGTGGACCCCGCCAAGATGGGGGAACAGTATGGGTGGGAGATGAACACTTGGGTTAAGAGAGCCTACGAAAAAGGACAGATGTATCGTGGGAACTATCCATCCCTATTGTTTAATATAACACATGAGGTGGGGAGAGATGAGATGACTGACCCCATGGATGGTATCATAAGACAAATCCATACATCCCCCGCCTTACCTGAGGATATGAGACTACCTAATGGTAGAGTGTTTCAGGTGGGGTCATACATTGTGAACCCTGATGGTGAACCTTGGTAAGACTTAGCAACATGACATATTGACAATAACAAATAACTTACCCTATAGGTAAGAGAAAGTTATCCACAGGGGGGTGGGGATAAGTTGTTTACAAATGTATACGTCAGACCTCCCCTCTGGCATGGGGTCTACCCCCCCATAGGGGGCCCCTCCCCCCGTATCCCCCCTTACATACTGTCAGAATGTCAGTTTGGGGGGTATAATCCCCTCTGTCAAATAAAATTATTTTTGGGGAAAAAATGTCCCCCTCCCTAAAGGGAAGGTGGATATATTTCTGTCCCCACTTAACGGGGGGTATGAGTATTTATCTATATGGAATATACTATAAGTGAAGATAGATTACGAAAACTTTTCGTAAATTATATGGGCTCCCAATATGATTTAAAATCTAATAGAACTACTCGAGAGTTTGTGGGTAAGGACGGGGAGGTATTCGGAGGTATCATAGACAATCATTTTTACTATGCGGATTATCCGACAGAGTATTCATTAAACGAAATGTTTGGGGAACTTACCAATGAGTTATTACTTCATTATTTAAGAGAGAGATTTCCTGATGTAATAATTGACGGTATAGAATAAGACCCCTCCCAACAGAGGGGTTTTTTTTATGTGTAAGTATATTTATAATAAACAAAAATTATCATGGCAAAAATAGTAAGATTAACAGAAGGTGATATATCAAGATTGGTTAAGAGAGTAATGAATGAAGGATTCTTCGACAAGAAGATGACACCACTAAAAGAATTGGAAACAGATGTGAAAAGAGCTTTGTTCCAAAAAGTTGCAGCTCCTGAAACCACAGGTGTTCAAGGTGTATGGGACCATAAGGAAAGAGAGAAATCTATGGAGGAAATTTTAGATGACCTTCAAAATGTAATTGACAATTATAGGAACATGTAATTCAAAATAACCCCCTCCCAACAGAGGGGTTTTTTTATGTCCAAACTCGGAAGTAAACTACGACCGAATAGGGAAGTAAAACAGTGACAATCTCGGAAGTAACAATTACTCCTGTTATATAAACGAGGGCGTTATTTACTCCCGTCTACTAATATGTAAAGTGAATGTCTACTATTCTGTAAAACACGACCCCCTATTTTATTTTACCCCCTTCAACGTAAAAAAAAATTTTTTGGAATTTTTCAGGAAAATGTCGTATCTTTGTAAGATGAAGACATACTTAAAGACCCCAACATCAGAGATAACTGTATATCAGATTAGGAGAATTGTATGCGAGACAATTAAATGGTGCGAAACAAACTTGGGTACCAAGAGTTATGGTGTGAACTATTGTGTCCGTACACTTGGGGATAAGTATGAACCTGCATATGGTATGTATGATTATAACAAGAGGACCATTATGGTGTTCCGCAATTACGCTCCCACCGTTAAGATGGTCATCCGTTCTGTGCTACACGAATATACACATTATCTTCAGAACCTTCGTTGGTATAACAACGCCTTGGATAAGGTGGGGTATGATAGACATCCTCAGGAGAAGGAAGCACGTGTGGTTGAAACCATGTATTCTATTTGTTGGAACGATATAAAAAATAATATATGGACTACTCAATGATTATATTTTTCGGAATGACAGTTATCATATGAGGAGAAGTTCGTGGAGTTATTCGGAAAGAAGTAGTATATGGATAAAGTTATAGATAAGGTTATTAGTGATGCCGTTCAGGGCTCTTGTCTATATTCACATAGGGATTCCACATGGTTGGTGTTTCCTGATAAGGGGGAATGGATTGTTAGCATATTTGATAAGAACGGTTATCTATGGTACAACCACGATTTTTTTAGAAACCTCTTTCTTTATTTGGATATTAGCGTTGGTGATAATAACCCCCACATTAAAAGATGGGTTCAGAATAATTTGGGATTTGTGGTTGGGGATAACTATCACCCTGACTATCTTCCTGGTGAATATGATTGGCGGGGAGACTTTGATTGTCATGAGGTTATTCGTGAAGGAATAAAACTATAGTATGGAAAATTATATCTATAAAATTTATATTGGGTATTATCGAAATTATGCAAAGTACGAAATTGACTTTGGTAAATGTGTCAGTAGGTCCCGTCGTGGAAACGTATGGGAAGATTGGGAACCTATGATTGCGAAGGAGCTAGATTTCTTTTCCGCAATTGAACCTGAGATTCTTGAATATAGAAACAACTTGGTTCATGTGTTGTAATTCGTGAACGGACCGACGGAGACTCCCTTCGGTCGAGGTAATCCCCAGCCCCTTTTTGGAAACATAACTATTTATCCATATGAAGTATATTATTACAGAAGAACAATACGATATAGTCATTGGTGGTGATTCCTTGGCTTGGGTAAAACGAAGATATAATTTGGTTCACGAGGAATTGAAAGATACCTTTAAACTTATGGAGTTTGATATTTGTCGAATTGACGATTATGAAAAGTTTGAAAAGAAATTCTTTACTGTATTGATGGATGGACTTCACCCCTATTATGCTGGTGATGAAATTTTTGATTATGATGGGGTCTTTGATTCTTTAATGTATTTGTTTTATGTCGAATGTACCGAGTTCTACTTTAAAGGTAGAGAACGTTGTTCGTAAACGGCCGACCGTCCGAACTCCCTTCGGTCGATGGAATCCCCCGCCCCTTTTTGGCCGACGGTCCCCGACCGACTTCGTCGGATATTTTCCCCTTTTATAATAATCACCTCGTTGTTGTCATCTTAAACAAATGGGTCGGTATATTTATCATTAATGAAATATATTATTACAGAGTCACAGTATAGGTTAATTAGACGAAGAGAGGAAATGAAAAAGTTAGTTGACGATTCATTATCCTTAATCGGTGAACAAAATAATTTTGATAAAATAGGTTGGGGTGGACTTCCCCTATCAAATTTAATTCTTATTGTTGCAGAATATGTTTCCGATAAGATTGCGTCGTCATCTAATCTTGGTGGTGATGAATATATTACTTTCAGAAATCAGGTAAAACTATATATTAGAAATAACTTTTATGAATACATAAAAGAATTTTGGGATTCAAAACAATAGTGAGTGGTTTTTTATTTTAAAATGTTTCCTATCTTTGTTTTGTAATTTAAAATAGATGGATATATCCAAATTGCCGAACTTATCGGTTATAAATGTCTTTTCCGAACCTGAATGTAGATTTATCATCCATCATATTGAAAGAAGCGCTCATAAGTTAAAGATTTCTGATGATTATGGATGTGAAACCTTAAGTGCTTATGAAATGGACATTAGTGAATTGGACCCCGTTGTTTATAATTTCATCAAAGAAAGGGTTACAGGTCTGACTAAATTGAGATTGGAACAGTCATTTGTTATAAAATACAATAAAGACCTCATCCCATCCATGGGATTACACTACGACCTTACAACTCTTAGTACCGTTATCAACTTAAATAACGATTTTATTGGTGGAGGTACCAATTTTCCCTTACTAAAACATACTCATAGAGGTCAGGACCATAATCCTGGTGATGCAATTGTATTTAAATCCGACAAATTAAACTCTTGGCATGAGGCTCTTCCTGTTGAAGACGGTACAAGATATGTGATTAACCTTAAATTTCAAAAATGGAAGTCAGTGTTTAGGGTTTTTTGGGATATTATTGTCACATATTCGTATATGAAAATTAAAAACCTTAAAAAATCCAAAACGAACATTTAATGGTATTTATAACTAATGAACTTACAAGAGAACATACAGAGAATTAGAGAGATGATGGTCTCCGAGGAGATGGTCCAATCCGACGCTTGGAAATCAATCAAGAAAACCTTGGACATTCTTAAAGACAAGAAAAAGGTATTAATCCTAAGTTGTTCCAATAGATATAATTGGGATGAGAAAAACAAAGACATTCCAAAATCAAAAGCGATTGCCATGTACCTTGATGATGAATTGGGTAATAACTCAACATTACTTGATGTTTCAGAATTAAATATAGTACCGTGTGAAGGTAATGTATCAAGGAAGGACGGTAATAGTTGTGGAGTATTGAAGGCAATGCTTAAGGATAAGAAGAAGAATCCATCAGGTGACCATAGATGTTGGGCAAGTTTTAATAATCCTGACGATGAGTTATGGAAGATATCAAAAGAATTGTTTGAATCTGACGCTGTTATATTCTTTAGTTCAATCAGATGGGGACAAACCAATATGTTTTATCAAAACTTAATTGAAAGACTAACTTGGATTGAGAATAGACATACAACATTGGGAGAATCAAATCTTGTTAAAGATATTGAAACAGGATTTATTTGTGTTGGACAGAATTGGAATGGAGAGAATGTTACTGAAGTACAAAAGAAAGTACATGAGTTTTATGGTTTCAAACCAAATGATGATTTATATTGGAATTGGCAATACACCAAAGACTCAAATGATGAAACTCAAAAATCATATAAAGATTCACACAAGAAATTTATAAAAGATACAAAATTACCCGACTTCAAGTAATTTTAATCCCTCCCACAAAGAGGGATTTTTTATTTCCATTAAACAATCAGGTCGGTATATTTATAATAAACGAATTTAATATGGGAAAAATTATTAAACTTACTGAAGGAGATTTGATTAATTTAATCAAACGTGTTCTTGCTGAAGAAACTGAAATGACTGAAGCCTGTTGGAAAGGTTATACCAAAAAAGGAATGAAAACAATGTTTGGTAAAAAATATCCAAATTGTGTTAAGAACGAATCTGAAGACGAGGAAACAAATGAAGCGTCAAGTCCTGCTCAACAAGCGGCAATTGCCATCAATATGAAGAAGAAGGGTATCAAACCTAAAAATGAAACTTTGTATGAGGATGAGTATGGTTCAGTTGAATCAATTGATTATGAAGAAGAATTCATTAATGAAGCCGAATACCAAGGACGTAAGGTTCAACTTGGAAAAGTTATGCAAGGTGATGTTAAGAAGTCCAAAGTATACGTTAAAAACGATAAGGGTAAGGTTGTTAAGGTGAATTTCGGTTTTGGTGGAACATCTGCTAAAGGTAAACGAATGTCAATTAAAAAGAATAATCCTGAACGTAGAAAATCTTTTAGAGCAAGACATAATTGTGAAAATCCTGGACCAAGATGGAAACCAAGATATTGGAGCTGTAGAGCGTGGTAAACCTTTAATTGATGAGATATATAATCACAGAACAACAAAAAAGAACAATTACAAATAAAAGTGATTGGAAAGAAGGTACTAATAAACTTACCAAAACATTTTATTTCAAAAATTATAAGGAAGTCATTCCATTTGTTAATCAGGTAATGAAAATTGCTGATAAACAGAACCATCATCCTGATATGACCGTTCATTATGATAATGTGAAATTATCTATTACTGACCACGATAAGGGAGGTGTATCTGAAAAATGTCATAAATTTGTTAATGCTGTGGATAAATTATAATAAACGATGAAATATATTATAACAGAAAGTCGATTAGAAAATTTTTTATTTCAATATTTGGATAATAAATTTGATGGTATCGAACCTATGAAGGGAAAATACTCCGATATTGTTTTTGGTTTACCTGGTGAAACTTATGGAGTAATGGGACTTGAAAAACCAAACGACCTGTTCATTGATAGTGATTTATTTACGGAAATTAAACTTATGTTTTCAATGGACACTCGCGATGTCTTTGATTTAATTAGGGGTTATGTTAAAAGTAGGTACAATTTGAGTATTGGGGCTATTTTGTTTGGTGAAGACCAACGAATGATTAAGTAAATAAAACATGAAATACCTTATTAAAGAGTCTCAAGTTGAACGTATGATGTGGAATTATTTGAATTCCTCAGAATATATTATTTTGGGTGGTGAACATGTTGGAGAGATTATTTTTTTAAGAGAAGGGACTGAAGACTTACACGATTACATTTATACGTTTAATGATAAAAGATTATTGGTTGAAACCGAACTTGTATTTGGGTTTGCGGGATTGTTTGATATTAGTCCTGAAGACGCTTTGGAATACATTGGTGATTGGTTTAGTCGTAAGTATAATCTTGAAGTTGATGAAATCGTTGATTGGACTTAGAATATTTATAAAAGATGAAATACCTTATAACAGAAGACCAATTTAAAACTGCCGAACAAGCCATTCGAGCATATAGATTAGAACAAACCATTTTACAATTCTTTGACAACCAATTGGCTCCATATGATGGGTGGGATATTATAGAATCATATAAAACAGAGTTGGAACAAACTGGTGGAGAATTATTTATTTACGTTGTAGACTTTGATGGTCCAAACGCAAGTGGTGATGGTGATGATTTTATGTGGTATTCCCTTTGTGATAATGAAAATTTAAGTGAACCATTACCTGAGGGACATTGCCCTGTAGTTGTTTTACCAACCCTCAAATATGACGCCCTTGATGGGTATTTTGGAGATAATTGGAAAGTACTTTTCAAAAGATGGTTTTTTACTAATACAGGATTGAAGGTTGTCCAAATAGATAGAAACTAATTTAATTATTTTTTGAATGTGTTGTAAATTATTTATATATTTGTCGAACAAAATTAATCACTAAAAATCATGACACAAGAAATTTACAATCAAGTAAAGAATTATGTAGTTGCCAACTACAGACAAACATTCAAAGCCGAAGACAACCTTATCATCAAGGAGATGGAAAATCATTTCCGAGTTTTAAAAAACGCAACTGCATCCCCACTTATTTTAGGTAAATCAATTTTAGAAAATTAATCCGTGTCTGCCTTGTATTTATAGTAAAACAAAAATACTATGGCAGCATTAAATTTTACGGTAGCGTTCTCTACTAATTTGGAACAAGTTCTTTCAATGGAACCATCAACTGTGGTATATGCCGAAGACCTTGAGCTTTGTAGCGAATGTGTCGTTTCAACTAACTCATGTTGGGCATGTCTTCAAACAACTCAACAAGTATTCAATGACAGTGGATTAACTTCTCCTGTTGCCACTGGATACTATATGGTTGTATACGAAAATTCTCTTAAAGGAGTTTGGCACATTGTTGAAGGTTATCCACAAGAAGGTGGTTTCTACAACTAATTATTAATTAAAAAACACTAAACCCCATCTGAAAAGGTGGGGTTTTTTTATTATCTTTGTAAAATGAAATTGGAAAACCTAATCAAGACTTACCTTGAATCTCAATCTGAAATAAAGAGTGTTGAATTCGTACCAAAAGCCCATGTGGTTGTAGGAGGAAAGTCTGTGCCTGGTACCCAAACCCTTATCAAGATTACTAGAAATACTTTTAAAGGTGATACCCATTCTATGGTGTTAGGTATGAATGAAATGTTTAACCTTAAGTTGGGAACATCTGATGCCAAATTCCGTGTGGTAGTATTCTAATCTTAGGGGTATTTATTGTGATGAAGTATTTTATAACCGAAAGTAGATTAAATGATTTTATTATTCAGTACTTGAATAGTTGGTCTGAGAATAGATATATTAACGGGTTTGACACTTTTATAACAATTACTAGTCGAGATGAGACTGACGATATTGAAGATGAGGTAGACATGGAGTATGATTATGATGACGGTAGATTATACGTTAACAAAGATTTTAGAAACCACTTTATGGACCTATTTAATAAATCTTTGGAAGAATCTAATTCTTTATTTAAAGATTGGTTTGAATATAAATTTGGAGAAAAGGTAGAATACGTAGACTAAACTATTTATTAATGATGGAAAAATTTTCAACCCTTACTGAACAAGACGTTAAACGTATCACTAATCTAGTCAAAGAACAGGTTGACGTTAGTGAATACGAAGAATCTGACTTTATTGAGGTTTTTGTTAAATACTTTAGACCATGGGTTAAAAGATTTCATGGTGATGAGGTATCTGAATATCCAATGTCACATCTTGTTAAAAAATATAACGCGGACTTTATTAAAGACTACGGAATAGAACTTAGAGATAGATATTATAGTAACGATTTAAAAAAACTTGTAGATATCGGTAAAGCCCTTGTAGTTAAAGGTACTCATAATTTACCATCACTTAAGAAAGAAGGTAGATTCCTTGAGAAGTACGATAAAGGACTTAAATCATTGATAGAATATTTGGATTTACCTAAATTTATGAAAATTAAATTTCAGGAGAACAAACCATATCATGTTAGTGTTTGGATTGAAGCCAACATGGATGAAATGTTAAAATATGATGGTGAGGTTTTAGATAGTTCAAAATATATGGATAGTTTGAAAAACTATATCTCAAGTTTTTTAGGTGTTGAATACGGTTCTCCTGTTCACGGAAATCTTCAGTTACAAACTAGTGGTCCTGTTTATGACGGTGAGGAAGAGTGGGTTAAGAATGTCTTTAATAAAAAAATTAAAACGGCTATTAGAAATCTACCAAACGCCAAAGGAAAAATCCACTCAACCAAATTGAATATCAATCGTAGTAATTTTAGAGTTAATGTTCAATTAACATTCAGACAAGGAAATTGGAGAGTTGAGAGTGACCTTAACCAAGGTACCAAAGATATTTTAAAATCGATGGGATATAATCCAAAAAGAATAGCACTTTATTAAAATATTAACCCCCTTGATTGGGGGTTTTTTATTTTATATCTTTATGGTATGAAACATTTATTCTATATACTGATGATTATTTTAAGCGGGGCGGTTCTGTTTACATATTGTATAACCGATAATTATGTTGAACCGTATAGATGGTTCTTTACCGTATTCTTTTTAATATTCTTCTCGTTAAGATATAAATCCGAATTTAAAGACAAACAATAATGTTTGGTGAAACCCAATCTAATGTTATTAAATTTATTAATCATTACCTTCCTGGTGAAGTTGAGGATGCAATATCAGTAACAGTTGTAAGTAAGATAATGAAAAGGGTTCCTCCTAATCAACCTGCAATATGGTCAGTTGAAGTTGCGTGTGATGATAAAATGGATAGAGGGGAAGAAAAACGTACAGAACTACGTGATAAACTTGTTGCGTTAATTCGACTCTATGGTGAAAATTGTGGAGACGTAATAATGAAAAGAGTTTATATTAACAAAGAAAGGTATTTATCATTATGACGAATATATTAAAAGAACAATTATCTAGTGACCCTGATAAAGTGTTCAACACACTTAACGGTTTAAAGTCTTGGTTATCAAGAAGTAATGGATTGGGATTACAATCTGTTGTTGGAGATATCCTTGAGAGTATAAAAACAAATGTTAGTGATGAAGAAATTGAAAAATACACCATAGGTGCTAATTTATTAAAAGATAATGGTAAGATTAGTGAATCAACTTACAATAGATTTATAAATGACTTACCAAATAAGACATTGGTTTATATTGACCAAAAATGGCATCCTGTAAATAAATTAAACACGAATTATTCCGACTTAGCCAAATTACTAACTGACCTGTTATTCAAATCAAAAAATAACGGTAGACCTGCGGCAACTGAGATTATTAAGACAATCGAGGAAACAAATGACGAAAATGAGGTGAAAAATGTATTATTGAAATATAAATCCAATATGGGTGGACTTTTTAGTCAATACATTGAATCTCCTGAAGAATTGTTAAGTTATACTGATAACATTAAACGTAATTCAGAATGGGGAGAAAGGATTGAGAATGAGGTTGCAAATAAGTTATTGTCAATACCTGGATATGAATCATTGTATCAAGGAGGTGACGGGGACTTTGTTGATATGGTATTTTCAACTGATTTAATTTTCAAATCTCCAAAGGGAGAAATTAAAACAATTCAAGTTAAATCAAGTGAGGGTCAGGCCAATGCATTTATCAAAGATGTTAGTCAAGGACGACACAGTGCTGTTGATATCCTAATCTATCCTGTCCGAGATGAATTTAAAATATATTCCGTGAAAGACAGACAAACAAAATCAATTAAAAGATAATCAAACCCTCCTCGTGAGGGTTTTTTTTTTATCTAAAATAATTTTGTATCTTTGTCCCATGGAAAAGAAGGTTAACATACTAAACAAGAGAGCCAGATACGAATATGAATTCATCGACACCTATACCGCAGGTGTTATGTTGAATGGTGTTGAGGTTAAATTTATCCGTAAAGGTCAGTTATCCTTTGCCGATTCCTTCTGTATATTCCAAAATGGTGAGTTATTCATGAAAAATGTATCGATTTCAGGTATTGGAAACGATAATATGAAGAGAGACCGTAAAATATTACTCAAAAAGAGGGAATTAAGGAAGATTGAGAGGGGTTTAGACAAAGGTCTTACCATCATACCAACCCGTCTATTTGAGAACGAAAAGGGTCGTTTTAAGGTCGAAATCGTTGTTGCACGTGGTAAAAAGGTATATGATAAGAGGGAAACCATCAAAAAGAGGGATATTGACAAGGAAATCGGACGTAATTTGAAGTAATTGGTATTTATTTGAGTAATGAGAGACCTAATTAAAAAAGTATTGAGAGAAAATAGTCACGTTAGTCCTGACGCACCTCATTGGGTTAAAACTTTCCATGACCTACCAACAGAAGGTAGAATTGCTCAAATTGAAAAAAACAAAAAAGATACTGAAAGGATATTACCAAGAATCATAGAATTTTTCAAAGATAAGTTTGGAGACGACCTTTTGAAACTTAAAGTTGAAGAACAAGGTGCTCATTACGGTAATGAGAATTACTCTACAAAAAAAATCAAACTATTATTTTATTTTCCCGAATCACATTCAAATCTTACAAAACGTGAAATATTCAACGACCTTAAATCATTTTTTAATATAGACCTAAGATATTATGGTACTCCATTAGAAATTGAGGTTTATAGAATGAAGTGGGAAAGTCTCTAACTATAGATTATATTAATTTTTTTTCCTATATTTTTAATATGGAAAATCACAACACAATCAAAATTGAGGATAATAGAATTACCCTTACAACCCCTAAAGAACATCAAATTTTCGAACCACTTAGAGCACCCAACTATGCAATTGGTTCACAATTCTTTAATTACGAAAAAGTGAGATATTTTCTAACTAAAACTAAACCTAACAAAGGTAATTGATTATTTTAATTTAATTCATTATTATTAATTATGACACAAACAATAACGGTTAAAGATATGGATTACTTAGTCACAGACGAAGAAACCATTCAGAAAGAAGACGAGATGATATTTGAGGTTCGGAATCGTAGAGAAATCGATTCTACATTTGTTATTGGAATGTGGGACGACCTACTTGGTTCCCCAATACAAAAAGTTTGGAAAATCGTTTCCAAGACAAAACATCGAAAATAAATTGATAACCCCTCCACCGTGAGGGGTTTTTTATTTTACAAGGTATTTATGTATATGAATAAAAGATTGCATTATGCTGACCTCGTTAAGAAATTAGTTTCTTGTGAAAACCGTATGCAATTGGCTGATGTTGTTAAAGAGATTAATGAGTTTAATAAAAAATATTTTATTACTCCAAGTTCAGAAGAATTTAAAAAATTTGAAACCGTGATTGGTTTAATGAAAATTAAATTAAAACACAAACACGGTCTTACCGAATCTAAGAACTATATCATTTCAGAAAACCAACTTAAGTTTATTGTGGAGAGTAATAAGTCAAACACTTTGGTCTCCAAATATTTGGACTCACAAGATTGGCGTACATGGGATATTGGTGACGGTGAGTTTAATCTTGCTGATGGAAAATTTGGGAAAGACCTGATTAGATTGAGAATTCAATATTCTAGTACAATACCTGACAAATATTTTAATGTATTGTATCTTGATGATAGGTTAGTAACAAAAATTATTAATCTATTTGGGTTAGATAACGAAATTGCAATTAAATCAATTATAAATTGGTTTAACCAAACATATAATACAGAATTAACCATTAAAGACTTTGAATGGTTGGATAGTGATACTTATTATGAAGATGAGGATGAAGATTATGAAAATTAAGTATATTTATAAATAAAAATAACATGAGACAAAAAGAAAACATATTTGAAGAACTAGATAGGATGAAATATCTTATTAAGTCTAAACCAGGAACCGTTATTTCCGAGCAGGACATGGGGTACGTTGCTGGAGGTGCAGTGGCAGGAGCCGCAGCAGGAGCCGCTTTTTTTGGAATAGGTGCAGTGCCTGGTGCAATCATTGGTGGAGCTATTGCGTTGATAGGGGGATTATTACAAAATAGTAGTAGTTCTGATGGAGCTAAAAAAATATTACAAGCTTGTAGTAATAAACAAACAGTTGGACCTGCTTCACAATCAAGACAACAATTAAATGCCATCGCAGACGGTTTAAATACCGCGATTGAAGGTTTAGGAACTGATGAGGATGCTATTAAAGCTAATTTACAGAAGATAACAACAATTCCTGACTTATGTGCAATGTCTAGAATCTATCAAACAAGACATGGTGAAAGTTTATGGGACGCTCTTGATGGGGATATTGATGAACAAAAAGAATGGAAAAATTATGTTTACTTACCATTGTTAGACGCTTATGAAAATAGTGTGGAACTTGGAAAGAAAGTGGAAGCAGCACCTGCAGGAGCAGGGACTGGTGCAACGACGGGGGCTGCAAAAGATACTGCACCTGTAAAAGGTGGAGGTCAAAGAACACAAGGTGGAGGTCAAAGAACACAAGGTGGAGGTCAATCATCCGTTAATACTAGATTTGCATCATCAGCACAATCATTAGGTGTTCAAAACGCCAAGATGGATGTTGCAACATTACAAACTATGTTAAAATCTTTACAAGGAGATACACCTACAGCAGCACCTACACAGGGAGCTCCTGATACTGCACAATTAAACGCGGCATTAAATCAATTAAAACAATAAAAAATATAAAATGGGACTTTTAAGAATAACCGAATCAGAAAGAAGAGAAATTTTAAATCTTCATAACAACGCTAAAATAATTAAAGAACAGGGAACATCTCTTGTGGCGCAAGTGGCACCAACAGGGACTGCATCACCTGCAGCACCTGCGGCACCTGCGACACCTGCGGCGGCACCGTCAGTTGAGGCCGTTGTTAAAGAACTTCAAACTCTTTTAAATACAAAATATGGTGCTAAATTAACTGTAGATGGTAAGTGGGGTAATTTAACTCAAACTGCTTTTGAAAATGCGGTTAAATCTAAAGGAACTCAATTACCAACTGTAACAGTAACAGGACAAAAAGCTCCTGACCCAGCAATCGCAGCGGCACCTGCGGTACCTCTTCCATCTGTTGCAACTCCTGCAGCACCTGGAGTATCAGGACAACCTGCAGCGGCTCCTGCAGCACCTGCGGCGGCACCTGCAACACAAGCGAGATCGGAAGAGCACACGTCTGAACTCCAGTCAC
>OCVQ010001950.1_pt1 | contig 14532 bp, 12 predicted proteins | sample 1539061 | NCBI WGS metagenome assembly OCVQ01 (sample SAMEA3355526, study PRJEB22509) | marine metagenome | biome: marine; feature: river plume; material: water | place: USA | collected 2010-08-08 | depth 0.5 m | reverse complement strand
TGGGTCATATTCCGTTTATCAACTCAATACAATCGGGAACCTAGATGTATCTAACTTTTTAAAATCAAATGGCGAGTTAGATAGTAGTTACTCATATCTAGACATTTTAGATGGTTCATATTCTGTTACCGATTTGTGTAGTAATTTTTTTCCAGTCAGTGAATTTAAGTTTCAACCATTCACGAACTCACGCTATCATATATCTGATTTGTCGGGAATATATGACTTATCTAGCATTTTAAACGCGGGGTTCAATATGAATACATATTATGATGGGTCATATTCCGTTTATCAACTCAATACAATCGGGAACCTAGATGTATCTAACTTTTTAAAATCAAATGGCGAGTTAGATAGTAGTTACTCATATCTAGACATTTTAGATGGTTCATATTCTGTTACCGATTTGTATAGTAACAACATTGCTCCACAGAAATTTGCAAATTCGATATATACGATTGGTGATTTATCTGGTATTTATAGATATACGATTGGTGATTTATCTGGTATTTATAGTCAGACCGATATTCTGAATGTAGGATATAACGCAAACCATTATTATGATTATAACTTCTCTGCGTATGAATTGAAATCTAATGGCACCGATGGTAGGTATCCAATCACTTTTTTTATTGATACAAGCTATTCAGTACAAGAAATTTTTGATTTAAATTATCCAGTAAATGATTTATCAACAAGTGGAATATTGGTTCAAGAGACAATTGATGAATATGCAATTGCAAAATTAGAAAGACCTGATGGTAGTTATAATTATAGGTCAATTGATATTAGTGGGTTTTTTGAACCACACCTATTACTTCGGGGTTATTCATTTGAAACATTAAAAAGTGATGGGTTTGACCCATCTGTTTTCGCGTTAACCGAATTTACACCATACGAGTTAAAATATGAGTTAGTTATACCATCAAACGCATTAAAAGAGACCGGATATCCACTTAATACTCCAAATTTATACAATGGTGTAGATGGTAGTTTAAATTATTCAATACAAGAACTTAAAGACGGTGGTTATACGAATAATGATTTTATTTTAGCAATTAACAATAGTTTATATTCACCCATCACACCCATCAGTTTTACGTTAAATGATTTATCCGGAAGTTTTCAATATACTGAATTAGGAACACTTGACCAATCTGGAAAATATAATCCAAATGCAAATGCAAATGGAATTAGTTTGGCATATTTTAAAATTAATAATTTTGACGTATCTTATTTAACAAACGGTGGTTCAAATAGCACATTAATTAATGATACTGTGTTTAGGGATAAATTATTTCAACTATACTACACAGCACAGAATTTATATGATGGAGGTTTCAATATTATTCAAGTTTCAAAAGCGGGAGGTATTATTTATAATCAATATCAAAATGGGTACATATATCAATATGATTTATCAGAAGTTATGTTAATTAAACCACCGATTGAAGAATTAAAAACAGCATTAATCGATTTAACTGGGTGGGATGGAGTGACACAATTAGGTGATGAACCAGATGATGAACCGCCACATGATATTACTATAAATACTCTATTTCAATACAATTATTCACTAAATGAAGTGTATGGTGTTAAAAATGTTGGTCGTACAACAGGTTATTCGATACAGCAAATTGCAAATGCTGGATACACAATACAAGATTTTTATGATAATAATTACGAATTAACGAACGGAATGGTATTAGTATATCCAATTGCCGATATACTTGCTGCTGGTTATAGTATTGACGCAATAAATAGTTTGCAATCTTCAAATATTACACCAGGTGACTTATTAGGGTTGGGCGCTACAATTTGTCAACTTAATGTATTTAAAACTCCAAACCGAACGTGGACGAGATATCAACCACCAGTTGCAGATTTATCTAATTATTCGTTTAATGATTACAATATGAGAAGGAAAGCAGAAACATTACAATATAGAAAAAATTCTCTTGAATATACTACAAAATCAAATAATAAAAATATACTCAAAGGTCGGGAGGCGTGTCCCATTACAAATAAACCGAGTTCGTCGAGGAACTCGGATGTTCCTGGGGAAAGTATTGACCTTTATTTAGATGCAAATGTTCCATTACTAAATTTTCAAAAAAAATATTCTTATGATAATAACAAATAAATTGGCAAATATTTTGAAAATATATAATTCATATTATATATTCTCATTCTCATTCTCATTCTCATTCTCATTCTCATTCTCATTCTCATTCTCATTCTTTCATTCGTGTGAATAGAAACTAAATATCTAATGTTCTTGTGTTTCTTGGAATTCACGAGGTTTTCTTTGTGTTCTAATTTCACACATTAGCGTACCATTTTCACAAGGAGCACTTACTTGTTTTGCTTGATAGCGAAAACCTTCTTTCTCACAATCCATAACTTTAATGTGAACATATTCACCTTCTGCCAGGAATTTATATTTTTCGTTTTGCAAAATAATTGCACTATGATGAGTAAAAATATCTTCACCTACAAGGGGTCCATCTTTAATGGTTACATACCCAAACCCCTTCTGGTTATTAAACCATTTTACACACCCCATATATGATTCTTCTTGTGAATATTCGGTTGAACTTGCTGTGGTCTGTTCCATTATGATGTTTTATAGCATCATATCTTTAAATGTTTTTGAATTATAATTTAATGTATTAGTTCATTATTGATTAGTTCATTATTAACGAAATGGTTATAAATGTTTGGGTCATTACAATAAATTTCGCAATATTTGATATCGGGTATATATCACCATAACCTAACAAACACCCTGTCGTTAATGAATAATAAAAACGATTATATGTTTTTTGCAATAATGAATGCTCTATTTTACTAGGCGTCAAATCATCGCTTATTACAGCGTTTTTCACATCATCCTTACTTTTATCGATAGCGTTGTCTTTTTGTATTTCCCTTTTTATTTCCCTTTTTATTTCGTTACTTGTGTCATTATTATTCGAAAATGTTTCTGTCAAAACTGTTTTTTTTACCTCTTTTTTTAGTAGTTCATCGCGCATTATTTGTTGCAATTTATTTATGCCACTAAAATGGGTGTCATCTAATGTTAAATATAAAAACGTATAAAATATACTAATTATTAATAAATGATATATTTTATCACTATGTAAAGTTTGCTTCATTCGTTTCATTAAGTCCATCAAAGATTTAATCATTTTTATATTAATATATATTCAAAATATTATTATTTACCATAAAACGATTTAATGATATATACCCATTATTTAACCATTACATACAAATGAATTATATGAATATTGTTAACAACAATGATAATCATTCTAAATTAAGATTAACGTCTGAAAGTGAAACAACTACAATTACGCAAACTATTTCTCTATTGACCCGTAAAGTTAATGAACTTAACACAGAACTAAATAATAAAGTAAAAGTTTTAGAACAAAATATGAAAGATATAAGTGATACAATAATGACGAAAATAGAATATCATAAAATAAATACATTACAATCTACACCCGACCACAATGAACCCAACCAAAGTGATAATAATAATGGTGGGAATGTTATTAATGTGGATGAAAAACCGGTTACAAAAAAAGTTACTTACGCTACCGAAGAAGATTTGAATGTTATTGGTATCGAAATTGCAAAGGTTAAATCGTACACACTTGATATTTATAATGAAGTTATAAAAATGAGAAATATTGTTGATACGTGTCAAGCATATAAAGATATCAAACGCGATATTTGCAATTTAAATAATGATATTATTGGCAATGCGAATAATAATAATAATTGGAGATACTATGACCGCGGGGAATATCTATATAATTCAGATGAATGGATTCATACCCACTCTATTCTTGAATATTTGAATATTTGAATATTTGAATATTTGAATATTTGAATATTTGAATATTCTAATGCGTAAAACACAATATTCAATAAAAATTACTTCTATTGAAACAATTATATTTTCTTGCTGTTTCTGAATTGACGATTTTGTTCATATCGTTTGCTATTTCTCTATTATTCGTCTGGTGCGTTTGTATCTGTATATTATATGAATTTTTATTTTTTTCATTTTGGTTTTTTTTTAATTGGTCTATTTTCTTTTCATTATCAATATATTTATCCCCATTATTTAAATAATTATCATGTAATTTCCTACAATCTTTCATTGGATATTTACCGTGCTCCAATTCTATATTTTTAACACCAGTATATATGTCTTTATCAAACCCTTCAAAAATATTGTATTGCAAAGATGATAATATTATTATTGTTGATATTATTATTATTACACCAATTATAAGATACGCGGTTTTTATATTTTTTTTGATGGCATATATATACACGTTTAATATATATTAAATGTATATTAAATTCTTAGCGAAAACTGATATGTAATTTATCGTTTACAATCTTGGTATTTTCTTAGTTTTCTTAGTTTTCTTCTTAGTTTTCTTCTTAGTTTTCTTCTTAGTTTTCTTAGTTTTTCTTCCACCACCATTTATTGAATCTAGTTTTAACTCATATTTTGCTATCATATCTGATGTAACATCAATATATTTTTCTTCTGCCTCAACTAACTGTTGTCTATATAAGTTCAACATCCTACTATCTGTATTAGTACTAAGTCCTTCTTTTTCCGATTTTTTTACTAGCATTGCAATGTTAGTTTCTAAATTGCGTTTTGTTGCTTGGTATAAAGTTTTTTGCAGTGGTTTCGTATTGTTCCACAATTTCGCTTCTTCCCTATTTTGTAAATTAAATTTATATACCTTGACACCTTCTACATTGTTAGGTAATTCCATAATTTCACGATTTAGTTCACTTAGAACACCATTTGTATTAGATGTTCCCTTAAAAAGACTACTTGATAATAATGTGGCAGTTTGATCTTTTGCAAAACCAACAATATCATCAGGGCGTAGTAGTAGTTCATTTTTAAAAAGAACAAGAAATTCTTCACATATTGCTTTTGTAATGGGATTGGTTATTGTAGTTAAATCTAACATATCACCCGACCCAGATTTTGCGTTTGAACCTTGGACTGGTTTTGGAAAAGAACTTGAATCTATTGTTTCACCTGAGAATGTCCCGGATAAGAAATTTATTGTATAATAAGCAATTTCTTCTGACATGCTTTTTTTTAATTCACCGCCAAAATAAACCCGAATTTCACTACCGCTAGCTAGCGGTGTTGGTTCAGTAAGTTGTTTTCCATCAAATAAATCTGATAATATGTTTGTGTGTTTTGTCATTATTTCAGTTATATTTATTGATTTTTTCACAAATATTTGTTTTTTTGTACTTTCTCCAAAATCAACTAATAACCACGTGAATATACCAGGATCCGACACGCCTACCTCCTCCAAATTTAAAAGTGGAGTGATTTTATCTACGCCTACTTGGGTAACTTTTTTGGCATCAATAAAATATCCGTAGTTGCCCGATTTAAAATGTGTATTACCTGTTAAAGATGGACTGAAACTATCCCTATCATAACTTATGGGGTCTGGTAAATGTGTTTTTTTTGGTGAACTCATATATATATAATGTATAGTAAAAAAAAAATTGAATTCAAAATATATAAATTTTTATTATCGTAAAATATATATATCTAATAATTATGTTACACGTTGTTATTGAAAAGGGGATTAAAGCATCAATATTTAGTGAAATACTAAAAAAAATTAAAATATTTACTGACAATGTCGTCATACAATTCACCAATGAATATATGTATATTCAAGGTATGGATTCTTCACACGTTGTTATATTTGAATTAAAACTATACTCTGACTGGTTTGAAACTTATATTATTACAAAAGAAAATGCATATGAATTCGGAATTAATACAAACATTATTTCGAAAATTCTGTCTGTTCGGGATGAAACCCAATATATACGACTAGTGCAAAATGATGATGACCATGATAAATTATCCATTGAATTTATCAATGAAAATGAACAAACCAAATCAAAAAAACAAGAAAATGATGTTGATACTCAACCCAAAAAATCTAATTGTTATGAAAAATTCTTTCATCTACCGCTTGTAGATATTGATTGTGATATGTTTGAAATACCCCCAACTGAATATGATGCAACGTTGGAATTAGAAAGCAAAAATATTAAAGGTTTGATTGATAATTTTGCATTATTTGATGTCAGTATATTGGATTTTACATTTAATCAAGATGATATTTCACTAACAACAAGTGGCCTCGAAACGAATATGAAGGTAAATATTTTACACGAACAAATGGAACTATATTCAATTACCGAAAATACCGAATTTAAAAATTCATTTAATTTGAATTTTATACACAAGATTTGCCAGTTTAGTAAAATTTCTAAAAATGTCCAAATTCAACAAACAAAAGATAGACCTCTTGAATTTACATATATGATTGATGACGTAAATACCTTCCGATTTTATTTAGCGCCCAGTATTAATGACGATGATATGTAGAGTAATATTGTTATGTGTTATTGGTACATATCGAATAAAAAGAAATGGAAAATATTGTAAAATATTATAAAATGAGTTCAAATTAGAATATTTCAATAAAATCTAAAAGTAATATTATCAATATCATAATAATGATTACGGATTATATCATAGGAATTATAATATTTTTTATTGTTCTTTTAATATATTTACATTTCAGAACACACTTAAAAAAAATACACACAAACAAAACATTCTATATTGATAGTGCTAGTAAAATACAATTTGAAAATGCTTGCAATTCATTACAACCTTTTATTTACAATTATTCTATAAACCCAGAAGAAGAAAATTATAATTTTAAATATTTACAAACCGAATTTGAGAATTACGATATTAAGGTATATAATACAAATACAAATACAAATACAAATACAAATACAAATACAAATACAAATACAAATACGAATAGTAATAGTAATGATACTAGTAAATATCAAATCAAGAGTTTTAAAAATATAGAATTAAATGATAAGTTAATTGATACACAAGTAACTGATTTGAGTTCGAACAATGATTTAATAGACTCATTCATTTCATACAATAATGAAGAATTTTTAAAAGATAGTGAATTACATAATGCGATTAAAACGAACGATACATATCTGAGACCAAAATATTGTAATTGGAGTAATTACGATATTATATTTGGGAAAAATGATGTAACCCCATTATTTAGTTCGAAATGTAACCGAAATTATTTTCATTGTACCGAAAATGAAGTTGAATGCGCAATTGTCTCATTCAAATATGAAGAATTATTTAATACAATCTCTGATAAATATCAGAATATTTCACATATTCCTATTTTTGATAATAATGTAATAAATAGTCACGCACAATGGAAAAAGATTAAACCAATATTTGTAACACTTAAATTAGGAGATTGTTTGTATTTACCACCATTCTGGTATTGTTCTTTTAAATTTAAAGAAAACGCTAAATCTACCATTATTAAATATAATTATTCTACATTAATGAATAACTTGGTTTTTATTAAGGATAAAATAAACAAGTATATTAATGAAATGCTGTAAATGCTGTGAAGGTTACGAATAATATATTTATTATTTTTATCAAAACTATTATATTCTACTATATTATATACTATTATGGATACTACATTTGAATATTGTAATGAAAACAACGCACGCATTATTTTTATATTGATAATAACACCCCTTCTTTTTATTAGAGGAATTAGTAATAAAGATGCTATTGTTATGGCAATTGCAATTGTATTATTTCTATGTGAATTCTATTGGATGACATTCACTAAACCAAAAATTTACATTCCGAAGTAAATACATATTTGCAGTTCATATTTACAGATAAATTATAAAATTGATTATTATCATTTATAATTTATATTTTATAATTTGTAAGAAGAATTATAAAATATGACAGACTTTGTTTCAAACACCTCTACATATTATGACACAAAATATAAAATTACGATTGAGAACGGTTCTAAATATGATATGGGTTGTACATACACAATCATTGATGCGAACTCATTAATGGATATAAATGTGGATGAAATCAAATTACTAGTTCCCGACTTTGACCCGTATGTATATAAATTATTAAATGGTGATGTTTTTAGAATTAATCCTAATTCTAATTATATCGAAATTATACACTCCAATATTAGAAATATAACTAGCATTCAAGGAATTCTTATTTGCAATGGTCCAGGTAAGAATTATGGTAGGGTTCATAATAAGTATCTTTACAAATGTATCCCATATGATCATAGACTTCCACCTTTTATCGTCCCTTACGAAATTCAAGGCAAAACATTTACAAAAAATTTTAAAAATAAATATATTAATTTTACATTTGATAAATGGGATGGTGACATTCCAACCGGTAAATTAATCCATACAATCGGGGATGTTGATAATTTGGAAAACTTTTATGAATATCAACTTTTCTGTAAAAGTTTGAATACTTCTTCCATTCAAAAATTCAATAAAATTACATATGAATTACTAAAAGAAAAAACGTTTGAAGAATATTTTGATATTATTAATTTGAACCACCCGGAATTTGAGGATAGAAGAAATTCTTATCATATATTTACAATTGATGGTAAAGGTACATTGGATTTTGATGATGCTATATCTTATCATCATAACTCTGAAACGAATTTTGATGTAGTTAGTGTATATATTACAAATGTTACATTATGGATAGATGTTCTTGACTTATGGGGTTCATTTTCTCAGCGTGTTTCTACCATTTATTTGCCGGATAAAAAAATACCAATGCTCCCTAATATTCTATCGGATTGTTTATGTAGTCTACAAGAAAATCAAAATAGATTTGCTATTGCAATTGATTTTATTATTGATGAAAATGGTAATATAAAAGATGTTCAATTTGTGAATACAATTATTCGTGTTTTCAAGAATTTCATTTACGACGAAAAGGTTTTGAAAATTAATAATCATTATAGTGATGTTTTAAAGTTGGTTCAAAAAATATCACTTCGACATAATATTGGTAGTAATTACAATATGAAAATTATAAATAGTTATGATGTTATTAGTTATTTGATGATTCTAACGAACCATTATACCGCCAAGTCGTTCTCCGAACATTCAAATGGTATATATAGGACTAGTAGTATTAAAAGTAAATCTGACCAATTGACAATTGTTGATAAAGTTGGTGATGATGATTTATCCAAATTCCTGAATATTTGGAATACAAACGCCGGCGAATATACAATTAATACTAATTCATCGCACCATTGCGCGTTAGGATTAGATACATATGTTCATATTACATCACCCATAAGGAGAATTGTGGATCTTGTTAATTTAATTGTTTTACAAGAAAATAAATATTTGTGTATGTTTTCCGTCAACGCGCATACATTTGTTAATACGTGGTTAGGCAGAATTGATTATATTAATAATACGATGTCTAATATACGCAACGTTCAGACAAAATGCAATCTTTTACATCTTATTCATAAAACACCACAACTGGAAACAATTATACATAGAGGTTATGTGTTTGACAAAACACAACGTAATGATGGTTCATTTCAATATATGACATATATCCCGGAATTAAAAATTCTATCTAAAATTAACACAATGGTGGATAAAGAACAATTTGAGTTATGCCATTTTAATGTTTATGCTTTTAATGAAGAACATAGTTTCAAACAGAAAATTAAAATACATATGCTTTAATCGTACTTTACACTGTTTTCACCTACAAGTCCAGTATCTTTATATGGTAGGTTCCAATGATTAAACCCAATGTATAATGATGATATAAATAATAATACCGTTAAAATCCTATATGTAAGTTGCTGTGATATATAATTACTTGTTACTAAATATGCACCTAATGTTGTTCCAACAAATGAACCTATTAATACTATTAATGTTATTATTAATATTTTTTTATTGACGTGCCCTTTATTATAGTACATATATGCACCAGGTAAACTTTGGGGCAATAATTGAATGATTAAACTTATTCCTACAGATTGTTGGAGTGATAGTCCGGTCAATACAAGGGCCGGAATCGTTAATAATCCCGAACCAACACCAATTATACCCATTGATGTTCCACTTATGACCCCTATTATAATATAGTAAAAGTATTGTAGTAATAGAAAACTATACATATATGTATATATATTATGGAGATATTATGGAGATATTATGGAGATATTATGTCTTATCCATATTTTATCCATCCCAAAAATAATATCTAAATCAAATATATTAGTATCATTTATTTATGTCATTCAAATTAAACAATAAAGATTATAAAACAATATTAGAATTTTATAACAAGAAAATTCCTACCTCTTCCAAAAATATGCGCGAAGAAGCCGAAAAAATTATATCAATGAAGTTATGTAGATGTATTAAGAAAGTTAAAAAAGGGCAAAATAAAAAAGAAGGAGAAAGTGTTGGTATATGTAAAAATTCGGTTCTTCACAAAAAAAATGTTGATATTTATGGGTTCAACTGTAAGAAAAATAGACATCTCATTAACTATCCTAATACGAAAACAATTAAATTAAGGCGCAAAAAACAGCAAAAAACAGCAAAAAATAGAAAAAAACAAGGGAAAATAAAACAATAAACCAATAAACCAATAAACCATACACATAATGTATACATTCAACAAATATACATTATTTATACAATATACATTATTTATACATTATTTATCTTTTTATGATTGCTCTACCAATATTCACCTACATTTCATATTCGTTATTCACTAAGGATGGTTTTATTATATCTAACCATCGTTTGAATACACTTTTATCATTTACATCTTCTGACCCATTTATTGGTATATAAGTCGTCTTTTTTAATATCATTAATTGTAACATTTGGGTATGATAATCTTCACATTGTTTTAAATAATCGGGTGGAATGGATGACTCACCTTTACGATTTCTTTTTTTTATTCTTTCATCGCAAATTGTATATGGCGTATTTACATATATTACCTTATCTATGGGCATTTTTTTTGCAAAAGTGTCAAACCAACAGTTGTATATTTGATAATTTACTTCGTCTATTTTTTTATCAGCATATAACATTTTTGCAAACACATATTTATCCGTGTATAAACAACGTTCTGTTATAATTATACTCTTTTCCATCTTTCCAAATACATCCTTATCCTTATCCTTATCCTTCTTCTTATTTTTTGATTTTTCTAATATTTCGTCAATTAATTCTTGGATTTTATTATATCGCGTTATAAATGCCATCATTTGAAACGAGAACGCATATTTTTCTTGGTCTTTATAAAATTTACTTAATATCGTTTCGCCACTTTTATCACGTATTTCATTCCAATCATCAACTGGTTCTAATGCAAAGTATATGTGTGAATAATAGTTTTCCTTTGCCCAATCTTGGATTTTTTTTAATAATGTTGATTTTCCCGAACCAATATTTCCTTCGATAGAAATTATAGAAATATTTTCCATAATTTATATTTTATATAATTCTACATATTATTTATCTTATTTAAACAAAATCAATTTTTTAAAAAACTAAACTTCTATCGTCGTTTAACCGTTCTATTAGGATGATCTTCTCCCTCTTGCTAACGGTTAATTAATGTTTTGGGTTAGCTTTAGCAACCTCCATATCCTTTATTTTGTTTGTTTGGAGTATTACATCAATTTTTTGTCGTGCAAGTATGGCACTCTCATGATGAAAATTTGCTTGGGCGCGTAATTGCTCTTCACTCTCATCGCCACTAAATAAACTAATATTAGAAATATTACCACTACTCGCTTCATCAAACAAATTACTTGGGGCGGATGTTTTCCCTTTTTCGGTAAGTGCCGAAAAAAGGTTGGAAAGTTGGGACATAAAATCAGCATTATTGAAATCAATATTTCTCGTCTCCATTTGACCAGTATTATTTATGTATTGTATATTCAAACCATCTCCATTAGTGTCCATTGTTAGACCAACGAATCTTTGTATATTATCTACACTAGGTAATTTGTCACCACTTCCTGTTCCTCTTCCTCTTCCTCTTCCTGTTCCTGTTCCTGCCGTTGTACCAGTTGAACTTCCTGTTCCTGTTCCTGCCGTTGTACCAGTTGAACTTCCTGATATTTGTTCTAAAACTCGTCTAATATCATTTGTTTTATTTACAATTTCGGTTTTAATCTTTGTAAAAAGGGGTCTCCCTTTTATAGCAGTCGTGGTGCTATTATAGTGCCGTGATTTCCCCCCACCTCTAGAGGGGGACACCCCTGCGTATGGTCCTGATGTGTTTCTACGTAAACTAGGCCAGCGTAATTCACTATTGAATGGGAGTTCATCATTGTTGAGCCCATTCTTACGGTTAGTCATAGTCTGATTTTCCCAGTGGAATTGTCTTGTGGATAGTTGTGGGGCTGGCTTCACGGCTGGCTTCACGGCTGGCTTCACGACTGGCTTCACGACTGGCTTATGCACACCATCACTATCATCCGCATCACTACTTCCATCTTCTTCCGCTTCTAAATTTTCTAATTCGTTTAAATTAGAGTTTAACCCTTTCATAAAATGTGCAAGCGATTTCTTATTATTTGTCGCTACTATTTTGTTAAAATAATTTTTATATAATTCTAACCCATTAGATGAAAATGAAAAGGTTCTTTTTTGATTATTAAACATATCAATTTTAAGGGTATCGGGATTTTTCTTGAAATAATCATTGAAATAATCATATAATTTGCTTCTAAGCATTTCAAATTCGGTTTCGGTAGATACCGCATTTTCATTATTATTATTATTATTATTAAGACTATAATTATCATCCTGTGTAATATCAGCCGTTTGTTTATTAGGGTTGTTTTTATCTATTAATTCTTCTAGTTTAACTAAAAATTCGTTATAACCAATGATGATATTCATTTTTATGGCAACTTGCTCTTGTAGTGCACTTTTTTGACCAAGATTAATTTGGTCTGTGTCTGTCCCAAGTGTTTTGGCAATCTTTTTTATAACATTCTCAAGATCCTCAAGGTTGGCGTCGTTTTTGTAGATTTTTATAATATCTGCAAGGAATGTTTGAAATTTAGTTATAATACTGTCTGTTTTATTCAAAATCCCAAAACCAACTCTTACATTATCTATATTTTTTAGATTCTCTTGTACTGCCTCAATTGGTGTTCCATCACTCTTTATTATATTCTTTAATAAATCGCGAAATGGATAGTATTGCCATTCATTTTTCCTTGTTTGTTTATTACCTTTTATATCTTTTATTGTCACTTCGGTAGGCAACTTTGATATATATTTGACACAATCCTTTTCTGCGTTATAGTTACGTGTTTGATTTTCAAAAACTGTGTAAGTAACTATGGTATCCTTGGGTATTGGAACAGTAAATTTTTCATCGTCATCCGCCTTATTTTTTATAATATGGGCATGATGACGAGCAAGAAGGGCATTTCCATCATCTAATGTAGATTTTAACAACTCTTTGATGTTGTTGTCATAATCATAATACTTATGCAAGGCTCCTGCCACATCTAATAGTTTTTTAAACTCTGTTATTTTATCTGCATTAACTACTATATACTGTTGTATTATCTTTCTTTCTATATCGTGTACCTTACTATAATCACCGTATTCGTTTATTTGGTTCTCATCATCAAATTCTATATCTGATATTGGTATAGTTCTAATTGGTGTACCAATATGTTTTGTCCCATCTGATTTTTTTTCTATACCGTTTACTCCATCGTGGTGAGAAGATGACAAAATTTGAATATCAACCCTATCCTTCTCCCGCATAATATTTTCGTCTATCACTTTACCGATATATGTTATTGGGACGTCTAGTTGGCGTTCTAGTATTGTATCGCAATCTTGCTTTGGATATATATATATATATTCAGCCAGTTCATCTGTTAAAACTTTAATCTTTTCTATATGCGAATGTGCAGCTGGTTTTGATATTGACACTGACTTATCTGTGGTTGATTTATACTTTTTAATTAACTCCAATAATTGAACAAACTTTTCCATTTTTTCGGTTATATCGCCAATTTTAATTATTGGCGTTAATTGTGCACGTGATTGTATTAAGTCTATTCTCTTTTTTATATGATTTATCCTGTTCATATTTTGTTTTATTTTTTTTTCTACGTTTGGTATATAATGTGTATCAATCGCATTCTGAATTATCTCTATATACGACGCGTATTCGGGATATATTATTTTATCTATTCTTGTGAGTTTATTAGTGAATTCAGTTATTAAGTTAAATATTTCTTTATTCTTTTCGTCTATGTAATTTTCGTATTCGTGCAAACTAGTATTGTAATCTATGGGTGGTTTAGAGTAATCATTCACAAACATCTCTGTAGCATTAACCGTATCTTGCAAAAGCGAATCATAATAATTATCAAAATCTTCGTATTGGAGGATCTTCAAAATATTATTCATTCTCTTTACACTTGGGAGAGTTTCTTTTTGATTATTTATTTCATCTATTGTGGCTGTTGCTGC
>OCVQ010001947.1_pt1 | contig 14555 bp, 16 predicted proteins | sample 1539061 | NCBI WGS metagenome assembly OCVQ01 (sample SAMEA3355526, study PRJEB22509) | marine metagenome | biome: marine; feature: river plume; material: water | place: USA | collected 2010-08-08 | depth 0.5 m | reverse complement strand
CAAGATTGAATTGTCCAAATGAAATCCGTCCATAGAAATAATTTTTGCTTGAATAGATTTTTCTTTTAACAATAAAAGAAGCGCCTGAGCAAATGTAGACTTACCCGCTCCTGGTGGCCCCGCAATAGCCACGATATAGCGTTTTCGACCTTCAGAATTTTCAATAATATAATCGCTGAGAGCCTTTGGTTTCATTTTGCAGCCAAAGCTTCAGGTGGTGGCTCCATTGCTCCTGTCATCATGGCCACAGCATCAGACATCGAAATTATTTTTGGATCAACTGTGCAAAGGCGTCTACCCAAGCGATGAATGTGAATACGATCACAAACCTCAAAAATGTGAGGCATATTATGCGAAATTAGTACAATGGGAATACCTTTAGATTTTACATCTTGAATCAAATCTAAAACTCGGCGAGATTCTTTTACACCTAAAGCTGCTGTAGGCTCATCCATAATTACAACTTTAGAACCAAAGGCAGCAGCTCTTGCTACTGCTACTCCCTGACGCTGCCCACCAGATAAAGTTTCGACTGCCTGGTTAATATTTTGAATTGTAAGCAGTCCCAACTCTGAAAGTTTATCACGTGCAAATGTTTCCATTTGTTTATGATCTAATTTGCGAAATAGCTTGCCCATTATCCCTTTTTCACGAATCTCGCGGCCAAGAAACATATTATCTGCAATTGATAAGGCTGGCGACAAAGCCAAGTTTTGGTATACTGTTTCAATACCAGCATTCCGAGCGTCATCTGGAGTATGAAAATTTACAAGTTTTCCGTCGAGCTCTATAACCCCATGGTCAGGTGCAGTAGCACCAGAAATGGCACGGATCAGAGTAGTTTTACCTGCACCATTGTCACCTATAACTCCTAAAACTTCATTTGGATAAAGATCAAAGTCTGCACCATTCATCGCGACAACCGTGCCATATCTTTTCATCAAACCTTTAGCTTGAAGTACGGGCTCTAAATTATGAGTAATATTCTTCATTGTGTAGCCCTCCGCAGCCATTGATCTAAGGCAACAGCGATTAAAACAAGATTACCCACGGCAAACATTTGCCAGTAATCATCCACACCAGCTAGTGATAATCCTGTAGTGAATACTCCCACAATTAATGCACCTAGCACGGAGCCAGGTATAGATCCTCGTCCTCCAAACAATGATGTGCCACCAATTACAACGGCAGTAATGGTAGCCAAATTAATTTCTTCAAATGAGATTGGAGAAATTGAACCAACGCGTCCAATAGCAACCCAGGCTCCAAAACCACAAATTAGTCCAGCTACAGCATAAACAGAAATTAATGTTCTATCAGTTTTAATACCTGATAGGGCAGCAGCTTCTGGGTCGTCTCCAATTGCATAAACATGACGGCCCCAAGCGGTGTGTTGCAGAATGAACCAAAAAACTGCGGCTAATAAAATTAATGCAATTCCACCATATGTAATAGTAGCCCCAAAAGGACGTGCTGCTGCTTCACCAAACCAAAGAAGTGAAGGTGCATTTGCTTCAATGTCAGAATTTCGAATAGATTCTGATCCAGAATACCACAATTTTAGTGCTGTAAATACAGATAGCGTTCCCAGCGTTACGATGAACGGAGGTAGTTTAATCTTAGCTACAAGGAAGCCATTAAAAGCACCCATCAGTGTGCCAATTGCCATACCAGCGGCAATCGCAATTGGAAGTGGGACCCCATATGACACAGAAAGCCGACCCATCACGAATGTTGAAAGAACCAAAATTGCACCAACTGAAAGGTCTATCCCTGCAGTTAGTATTATCAACGTTTGTGCGATTGCAACAATGCCAATAACAGTTACCTGTTGAAGGACTAAAGACAAAACACCAGGACTTAAGAATCTAGGTGCAATGATACCAAAAATTAGAATGCTAACGATTAAAACTAATGCAGGGACAAGTGTTGGATAATTTCTTACAGCATTTCGCACATTCGATAGAAACGTCCGATCATCACGCTCAAATACAGCAACTGCGCTATCTGCACTGTTTAAGTTTGTTTCAAATTCAGATTGACTCACTACACCCGAGCTCCCCAGCATATATTTTATTTATAAACTTTGAACATAAAGGGCGGCAAATGCACCGCCCTTTAATTTTACTTTAATCATATATTTTAAATTATTCAAATTAACCCCAGCAGAGTTCGGTGCCTTTTGTAGAGTCAATTGACGGAACACCATCAGCTGGTGAATCTGTTACAAGATTTACGCCAGTATTGAAGAATGTTAATCCATCAGAAGCAGCAGGTTTGGTGCCATCTTTTGCGAATGCTGCAATAGCTTCGATACCTTTAGATGCCATAAGTAGCGGATATTGCTGAGAAGTTGCACCAATTACGCCTGACTTAACACTGGCAACACCTGGGCAACCACCATCAACAGAAACAATTAAGACATCTTTTTCTTTTCCTGCTTTTTTCAATGCTTGGAACGCGCCTTCAGCAGCCGGTTCATTAATTGTATAAACAACGTTCATATCAGGTTCTTTTGCAAGTAGATTTTCTACAGAAGTAACTCCACCTTCAGGGTTTGCGCCTGATGATTCATGACCGATCACGCGTGAATCTGTCTCAGATCCCATTACATTTAGATTTGGCACATCGATACCAAAACCTACTAAAAAGCCAGTATCGCGAGCAACATCAACAGAAATATTGTCTTTATTAATATCTAGCATACCAATTTTTGCATCTTTTGCAGCGTCGCCCATCTTTGCTCTTGCCCACTTGCCAATTAACAAGCCTGCTTCAAAATTATCAGTTGCAAAAGTCATATCTTGTGCTTCAGGATCAGCTATTGGAGTATCAAGTGCTATAACAAGAATTCCTGCCGCACGTGCTTTTTTCAAAGCTGGTATTACAGCGTCGTTTGATGCAGTAATTAAAATCCCTTTTGCACCAGATGCCATGCAATTTTCTATTGCAGTAATCTGTGGTCCAGCATCTCCGTCAACTTTTCCTGCATATGAGCTGAGGTCTATACCAGATTCATTTGCTTTTGCTTCAGCGCCTTCTTTCATTTTCACAAAGAAGGGGTTCGTATTATTCTTAGTAATCAAGCAAGCTGCGGTGCCTGCTGCAAAAGCACTTGTCGAAAGTGTTGTTACAGCAATTGCGCTTATTACTGATTTGATAATAGTTTTTTTCATAAGTCGTTCTCCCAGTTAGGTAAAAGCATAGATTTGCTTCTCACCAAATATACAAATCATAATGACATACATCCTGTCAATAGATAAATCACTTTGATTTATTAATTAATTTAGTATATTTATATTGATTAAATGCGCTTCTTAAGCCATCATAAATGAACATTAATCTCAGAATACTATCATGTATGAGGTTAAAAATTCTAAAAAGTGATTTTTTATATGTTGAATGAACCTTCTGAAAAAAAGAATGATCCAAGTGGAGGAGCCAATCAAAGTCGTGTTCGAGATTATAATGAACGACTTGTCTTATCTCTTGTTCGGCGACATGGTTACCTTGCAAAATCTCAAATTGCGCGTAGATCCGGCCTATCTGCACAAACTGTTTCAGTAATTATGCGGTCATTAGAGAAAGATGGGCTTTTGCTAAGAGGTAAGCCACAACGTGGGCAAGTTGGGCAACCCTCTATTCCGATGAGCCTAAATCCAAATGGAGTATTTTCATTTGGATTGAAAATTGGTCGCAGAAGTGCTGATTTAGTTTTGGTAGATTTTCTAGGCCAAGAGTTAGGATCTATTAGCAAAGTTTTTGACTATCCTATCCCATCAGAGGTTATAGTTTTTGTTGAAACTGGCATTGCTACTCTCCGAGAACAATTATCGCCATCTCAACAAAAGCGCATTGCAGGACTAGGTGTTTCGATCCCATCAGAATTATGGAACTGGGCTGAAAAAATTAACGCACCTCAAGATTTAATGAATGTTTGGAAAAATAACGACTTTGAATCTAAATTAGAAACTATAAGTAATTTGCCGGTTAGTATGCAAAATGATGCTACTGCTGCTTGTGGCGCAGAGCTTGTTTTTGGCCATGGTAAAGAATTGGCTGATTTTATATATTTTTTCATTGGCACTTTTATAGGTGGTGGTGTTGTATTAAATCATGGATTATATTCTGGGCGAACCGGTAACGCCGGAGCTATTGGGCCAATGCCTATAATGAATAGTGATGGAGAAGTTACCACACTTATCGACAATGCATCTATTTATACACTTGAAATGCGCTTGAGAGCAAACGGGTTTACCCTATCACACCAGTGGTCTGAACCTGAAGATTGGCATTCAATTGGGCCACTTCTCGATGAATGGATTGAAGATACAGCGAGACATCTAGCTTGGGCTATTGTTGCGTCTTCTTCAGTTATTGATTTTCAGGCAGCTGTAATTGATGGGGCATTTCCAAGTGACATAAGGCAAAAGATGGTAGATGCTATTCGCCTTGAAATTGAAAAGTTAGACACACGTGGAATCACTGAAATAAGTATTCTTGAAGGTATGGTAGGTCGCGGCGCCCGAGCACTTGGCGGCGCAAGCTTACCACTTTTCGCGCTTTACCTTCTTGACCAAAATGTTTTGTTTAAAGGAGCCTAATTTTGCTAAAAGGTATCAACCCAATACTAAGCCCTGAACTCCTCGCTATTTTGCGAGCCATGGGTCATGGAGATGAAATTGCTATTGTTGATGGCAATTACCCTGCATTGGAAAATGCTCGTAGACTTATTCGTCTGGATGGAATGAATTTAGTACCTGTTATAGATGCTATATTAAGTGTTCTGCCTCTTGATGATTTTACGGATCAAGCTTTGTTTCGATCAACAGTTGGCGAAAACCCAGAAGAATTGCATGACATACATCAAGAAATGCTCATGACTTGTAAAAAATATGCACCAAACAAACCTATTACAGCATTGGTTGGAAATAAGTTTTATGATCGTGTAAAAAAGTGTCATGCAATTGTTTCAACAAGTGAACCTTGTCTTTATGCAAACCTCATTATCCGCAAGGGTGTTATTTACCCAAGTAAAATGGAATAAAATATGAAACGCTCAATTATTAATAAGATTATCCAAGAATCCGATGAATTTATAAAGTCATATGGATTTAGGTTGCCACCATTTGCTTATTTTCAACCTAGTGAACTCGTCGCACGAAAGCTTGAGTTTCAAGCAATTTTTGATGCACGTTTAGGGTGGGATATAACAGACTATGGCGAAGGTCGTTTTAATGAAAAGGGATTATTCCTATTTACTGTTCGAAACGGCTCAATGTCTGATCTAAGAAGTGGTAAGGGAATGTGCTATGCTGAAAAGATAATGATATCACGTCAAGATCAGGTATCTCCATCACACCGCCATATAATTAAAACTGAAGATATAATAAATCGAGGTGGAGCAACCTTAGCCATAGAGATGTTTGAAAGTAATGCAAATGGTGAGATTGACTTAAAAGCTCCAGTACCAGTATTTTGTGATGGAGTTGCAAAGATGTTTAATGCTGGGGATATTCTTCGGCTTGCACCAGGAGAAAGTGTAACTCTTGCTCCAGGTAATTGGCATAAGTTTTGGGGCGAAAATGGGGACGTACTGATTGGTGAAGTCTCAACGGTAAACGATGATTTAACAGATAACGTTTTTGCAGAACCTATTGGAAGGTTTTCAGAAATTGAAGAAGATGTGGATGCAATACATTTGTTGGTGTCTGATTATGAGAAATGGAACTTACTTTAGTTTTTTGGCACTGTATGATTTTGGTAAGGTTTCCACACAATAACACGCATTGGAGATTTTGATATGAAAACTGCTCGATTAAACCGACTATTCGGAACATCAGGAAACTGTTTTGATGTAGCCATAGATCACGGGATGTTTAACGAAAAGACATTTCTTGGTGGTATCGAAAATATGCAAACTGCTATCGATATTGTGGCTAAGGCAGCACCTGATGCCATTCAATTACCACCAGGTACGGCACCCCTGCTCCAACAACGCGCTGGGAAGGATCGCCCAGCCTTAGTGTTGCGCACAGATATAGCGAACGTTTATGGTACTCCACTACCTCGATTGCTTTTTTCCGAAACAATCGATCAACCTGTACAACAAGCAATCCGTCTAGATGCAACTTGTGTAGTCGTGAACTTACTTAGTCTTCCAGACGAACCTGATGTCTATCGCCAGTGTATTCGCAACATAAATGCATTAAAACATGCCTGTGATTTAGTATCGATGCCCTTGATGGTTGAACCACTGGTAATGCAAGATAACACCAATGGTGGCTACATGGTGGATGGGGATTTGGATAAAATCCTACCACTTGTTCGTCAAGCGGTCGAATTGGGAGCTGATATCATCAAGGCTGATCCTTGTGTCGATATAAACCAATATCATAAAGTTATCGAAATAGCGCAGGGCATTCCAGTATTGGTGCGCGGCGGCGGGAAAGTGTCCGATTTTGAAATCCTTACACGCACCAAAGAGCTAATGGATCAAGGTGCCCGTGGTATCGTCTATGGCCGCAACGTTATTCACCATGACAATCCCGGTGCAATGACCCGCGCCTTGATGGCTGTAGTCCACGACGGCTCATCAGTCGATGCTGCTATATCGATATTAGGTTAGGCTCATGAAAACTATTCGCTTTGGAATTATTGGCTGTGGCTTGATGGGGCGAGAATTTGCCTCCGCTGCTGCGCGCTGGTTACACCTAACTGAAAGCCGAGCGCGTCCCAAAATCGTAGGCGTTTGCGACACAAATGAAGCGTTGATGGGGTGGTTTAAAGCCCATTTGCCTAGCGTTAAACAAACAACAACAGATTTTCGCGAATTACTGAGTAATCCGGATATTGATGCAATTTATTGTGCCGTTCCCCATCTGTTGCACGGAGATATCTATCCACAAATATTGGCAGCTGGCAAACATCTTTTTGGTGAAAAACCATTTGGTATGGATATGGCCCAAAATAAAATCATCTCGCAGGCAATTTATGATCACCCTGATATTTTGGTTAGATGTTCCTCTGAGATGCCGTTCTTTCCAGGCGCACAACGGGTTATTGAATTTGTTAAATCTGGTGAAGTAGGTGATATCATTGAGGTGGAGTCTGCATTCCTGCATTCATCTGACATCAATCCAGACAAAATCATCAACTGGAAACGGATGATTGACATTAATGGCGAATACGGCTGCATGGGCGACTTGGGAATGCATGTTTGCCATGTACCGCTTCGTTTGGGGTGGAAGCCAGAAACAGTCCACGCAAGCCTTTTGAAGCGTGTAGCAAATCGGCCAGATGGCAAAGGTAATATTGTTCCATGCGAAACCTGGGACAATGCCACAATCACCGGACACGTCGCAGCGCAAGATGGAGATTTCCCTTTGGTCTTTAAAACATGGCGCATTGCACCAGGCGAATCCAACACATGGTCCCTGCGGATTTTAGGTATGAAAGGGTCAGCCTTTTTCACTACTAAATCACCACGCCAGTGGCAGTTCATGAAATATGAACGAGGTGGCAAACAAACATGGCAAACCGAAGACCTTGGTTATCAGTCGCTTTTTCCAGCAATTACAGGCGGTATTTTTGAATTCGGTTTTGCCGATGCAATTCAACAAATGTGGGCGGCCTATGTGGATGAGCTTGCTGGGGGGGATGGGAATGGTTTTCATTGTGCTACACCATCCGAGGCTAGCGATCATCATGCTATCCTGACGGCAGCACTCGCAGCAGGCAAATCTGGTCAGGTTCAAGACGTGGAATACTTGGCGTGAAAAAGTCACATATCAACTGCACATTGATAGTTGCCAAAAAAACGTTCATCGAAAACGAATGGGCTCAGCCAAAATGGGTCAGGTGGGATATTCTGTGTCAAGAAACACCATTTCATACCAACAAAACCAAGCTAAAAAATATGATTATGCGCAGTTATGGTTTAATCGAAAAATACTTCCTAAAACCTCTGGGGCAGTTCACAATTATCACTGAAGAGGCTGCAGCCCTACGCAAGCTATCTAACGAGGTGCTGTAATGACTGCGCAACGCGGCATTGTATGCGCAGGAAACTGGATTGTAGATATTATTCATGATATTTCACAGTGGCCTGAGAAATCTGATCTTGTAAGCATCACGAGCCAAACGGTCGGCGTTGGCGGTGGTGCAGCAAATGTTGCATTCAACCTGGCAGCATTGCAAGTTGATTATCCGATCTGGCCTGCAGGTTTGCTGGGCTGTGATAATCACAGTGATTTAGTTCGTCGCGCATGCCACGACGTTGGTTTGCCAGTTGAGCAGTTAGGATCAATTACTAATGTTTGTACGGCACATACCCATGTAATGAATGTGCCAGGTGACAGCCGAACATTTTTCTACAACGCCGGTGCCAATGCACATTTTGATGAACACACTTTATCAATGGAGGCCATTGCAGCAAATCGTCCTAGCATATTCTATTTAGGGTATCTGAACCTTTTACCACTTTTAGATGCCATAGACGGCCAAGGCCGAACAGGTGCCGCCAAGCTTTTGGCACAAGCACGAGCAGTGGGAATGATGACTTGCGTTGATCTCGTGTCATCTCATAGCGACACCTACGCCAAAACGGTTATGGGCACGTTGGCGGACATCGATTGGCTATTTTTGAATGAAGTTGAGGCGTCCCGAGCTACTGGAGTTATTTTAAACGGTGAAGAAGATCGTCCCAATATGGCCAAAGCCGCTACACATTTGATGTCGAAAGGGTTAAGTCGGGGATGTGTAATTCATACACCTAAGCTATCACTTTGGAAGACAGTTGATGATGAGCTTTGGTTCGAAGTACCTCAAATTCCAAAGAATGATATATTAAGCCCCGTAGGCGCCGGTGACGCCTTTGCTGCAGGTATACTTCACGGATTGCACGAAAGCTGGAATGCGCACGATTGCATTGTTTTGGGCAACAAGATGGCAGCTGCTTGTTTACGCGCACCAACTGCAACGGGAGGGATACTAGCTTTGAAAGAGCTGTAGTTCTAATGTGAATGATAAGGATGTGGTGGCAAATCTTTATTGCAAAGTTCTCAATTTGGCCGCAATTCCAACATCTCAGCTCTCCTTATCTATCTTGGGATAAAACCAGTCAAAAACCCCTAGCACTCATAGGTTTGGCCACTCCTCGATATCATTTAATTCTGGCCGAAAATAAGCAATCATGCGGCCTTCGCTTGGGGCATGGGCACCTGCTTGCCATGGGGCAACCCCATGCAAAGCCAGTCTATGAATCGCATAAGCTTGGCCCGGCTCGGCATGAACAACCACGCGTCGGCAGCTTTCAAAAGCCTCTCGGCGCGCTGCATGATACACATCGCTCAGATCAATATCGGACCATTGCGCTGCAGGATAAGGGTTGAGTGCGGCCTGAAACGCTTTGTGCATAATCAGATGCGAGCCCTCCCAGACAACCATCGGGCTAGCTTTAATATCGCATGTGTTCAGGGGCAATCCAAGCACATAGGCATGGGGTTCTCGCAACATGCGGCGCCTTTTTGGGCCGACGGGCAAAAGCCCGTCCACATGCGCCGCGTCCCGCGTCAACCGATAGGTAAACCCAGCCTTGGTTTCGCCCTGCCGTGGTTTTGGATATCCCGGATAAAGGATTGAAACCTGCGCAGGGTGCAAGGGCTTTGTGACCACGCTTTGAATTAGCTCAGAGACAGGCCCAGCCAGCTCAAAACCTTTAAAGCACCCGTCTTCATCCGAAGGCAAGACGTCTACGCCAACATACCAAGTGCCTTCGCATTGCAACCATTTTTCTTTCAAGGCGGGGTTTTGCGCGGCGCCACTGGCAAATTTTTGCGCCGCGGTTGCCCATTTTTTTATTTCATCATTGGCTTCGAACCGAAGCCAACCTGTTGTTCCAAACATGCCTATCCCAATGGTTTTTGTATGCATATCTTGACGCATCAGAGAATAAAAAACAATAAGCATCAAATTTTGCCGCAGCTACATTTGTCTGGACTTTCGCCTTTTGTGGAGATGAAGTTCGTCGACCTTGGACTACTCTTGGATGGCTATAATATTTATTCATTAGTCCTAGATTAATATTATTTCAAGCTCGGAGTGCTAATTACAAAGCCCATTCATTAGTTTTCAAAAAGAAGGCACTTTAATTTACTACTTTTAATAGTGTTTCAGCAGCTAGCCTACCAAGTTTGTTAGAAGCGTATGGACTAGCACCTGTTATAAGGTTTCTATCAATATGACAGGTATCATCAGCTTTCTTGTTAATAATATGCATACCAAGTTCTTGCAACTTCTCACCTAATTCAAAAGGCATTTGTCCTGGCAAATAACCAATCATTGGAGTTTGTTTATCAACCGCGTCAGGAAACAAAGCAATTTCATAATCATTAAAAATAAATTCATTATCAATTTTTGCAGACATCAATGTTCCTGGGCCATGACAAAGTGTAATTATATGTATATTTTTTTTCTGCGCCCAACGTAAAATTTTTCCAAGATTTGGATCACTTGGCAAGCCAAGCATCGCACCGTGGCCACCTGGAATAAACACACCAACATATGGTGAGTTATCTATTAATAAGTTGTTTGCAAAATCAATAAGGCTATTGGGCTTAGCCAGTGCATCATCATATTTAGCAAACAGTTTAGCGACTGATTTATCATTATTAGGCATTGCCCACTGTTCAATAATTGCTGGAGCACCAGTAGGTGTAACAAGATCTAATTCAAAACCTGCATTAATAAGATGTAGCATTGGTAACGCCATCTCAACAGGATGGTTTCCAGTTGAAAATTTCCTACCGTTTGCCATCATCATGTTACGTTCTTCTGTAAGCACCACAAGTACACGAGCTTTTCCACCCGTGTAAGGATTTTGGTAAACTCCTCCATCATAATTAGTTTTGGCAGATGTCGCCAATTTCAAAGAAAGCCGTGAAGGGCTAAATGCGCCGTCTTCAGTTTGATTTGGTGCGATACCTAATAGTTTCTTAAACATAATATTTTCATTCCTATAAGATTCATTAGCAAATTTATGAAAAATTTTTGTTATTATATAATGCTAACTTTTTATTTCATTGTAATGACGATTTTACCTTTAGCTCGTCCCTTTGCTAATATCTCAAAGGCTTTCGGTGCCTGCTCCATCGGGTATGTGCTATCAATGACAGTTTTAATTGTGCCCTGACTAATTAATGTGGCAAGTTCTGTGAGCATTTCTCCATCAGGAGACATGAAAAACCATTCAAAATTTACACCATAATCTTTAGCAAGGTTTTCAGTATCCTGCCCTTTAATAGAAATTAATCTCCCACCTTTTTTTAAAACTTTAAAAGACTTGGTTAATGTATCACCACCAATCGCATCTATAACTAAATCATAGTCAGATAACTCATCTTCAAATGACTGGGTTGTATAATCGATTACTAGATCAGCTCCCAAACTTTTTACTAAGTTGCTATTTTTTGAACTTGTGGTTGTGGTTACCATTCCTCCAAAATACTTAGCAATCTGAATTGCAAATGTACCTACTCCACCAGATCCTGCATGGATCAAGACTTTATCACCTCGTTTAATCTCACCTTTTGTGACTAAGGCCTGCCAAGCTGTAAGTCCGGCAAGTGGGACAGAAGCTGCATCTATATGGCTCATATTTTTAGGTTTAATTGCAAGCTCATTTTCATGGACACGCGCAAACTCAGCAATTGAGCCAGCATCTTCTTGATTTGGCCGAGCAAATACCTCATCACCAACTTTGACACTTCGAACGCCCTTACCAACTTCAACCACAGTACCTGATACATCATAGCCCATAATATGTGGAAAGCTGAGCTCCAACATTTGATGCAAATAACCTGCATGAAGAATATTATCGATTGGATTGATGCTTGCAGCATGCACTTCAATTAGGACAGATCTATCTTTAAGTTCTGGCTTTGCGACTTCAATAATTTCAATATTTGAGTTATAATTTTGATAAGCTACGGCTTTCATGAGGCTTTCCCTAGAATTTTGATAATTGTTATACAAACATAAATTTATAAATAAATATGGACAATACATCATTTTTTAATAATACTATTGCCATATAGACAATAATAAAAGCTTTGCATTATGGATCAATTGCGCGCACTTCGCTACTTTTCAAAATTAGCAGAAACACTAAGTTTTAGCGAAACTGCTGACTATTTCCGCGTACCTTCATCCTCAGTATCGCGACGGATAAAAGATTTAGAAGAAACCCTTGGGGTTGAATTATTTTTGCGAACCACACGATCTGTCAGCCTAACTGATCTAGGAATACTTTATTTAGCTGAAATAAAAACTGCACTTCAAACTATCGAGATCGCTGACGAAATGTGTAAAGCACAGTCTGTATCACCATCTGGTACTGTTAGAATTACTGCAATGCCAGGCTATGCTGAGCTTTATGTACTTCCCGCAATAGATCGAATGAGAGCTCTATATCCAGATTTGGAATTTGATTTAAACGTTACAGATCAGATGCTAAACCTATCCAACAACGACGCAGACATAGCAATCAGAGCTACATCAAATTTGCCTGACCAAGTCGTTGCTCGCCAATTAAGTAAACACAACTTCATTTTGGTAGCTGCACCTGATTTTATAAATCAAAATGGAAGTCCACAAACGTCTGATGATCTAAACAAATTTCCTGTTTTTATGTACCGTACGCACCACGGTGTATTAAATTGGCAGGCACAAAAAAACCAAATATGGAAAAATATAGAGCTGACACCAAAATATGTTACTAATCATGGGCCATCACTTTTGGAAAGTGTTGTCGAGGGACGAGGCATAGCTCTTCTACCGAGCTGGGGGGTTGCAAAAGAAATAGCAGCAGGAGAATTGCAAAAAATTGCGCTTCAAGATGGCAGGCTATCAACCAATGGTGATGTAGAGATGAGCATATATCTACTTTATCACCCTCCAAAATTTCAGTTAAAAAAAATAAAATTAACTGTTGATTTCCTTTATAGAGAATTAAATCTGCTACATGAAATTACTGAATGATGGTATTTTGCACATTAATCCTGCCAGTATGGTAATGGGTCATATCCCAACTGCAACAAAACATGTGGAATATCGACGAAAACCCAGTTTTCGACAAGAAGCTCATTTTCTCGTCGCCACCAATCACAAACCCGCATGAAAACTCGCTCCTGTGATGGAGCTTGTCCAAGGAAAGATTTCACATTGATACCGGTCAGGGATGGCCATCCGCCAGAGCAGGTATAATTGCCGTCACCAAATCGCGTGAAGTGCTTTGTCATCCCATTGTTTTTTGCTCCACCTGACCATCCGTCAAATTGTGACTCAAAAGGAACCTGAAAAGATGCAAATTCATCTATACCAATAAAACTGCCAAATGCACCTGGACCATACCACATCATATTTTCGTGCCAGTAGGGTCGCCATGCCTCATCTTTAGTCGCCAGTTCGTTGAGCATATTATTGACTATTTCGTAGCTGCGTTGCCCTTCATTGGGATCAGACGCCTTAGCAATAACACCGTCACGGGACGCGGGCCCCTGTATTAATCCAGTATATCCACGTGATAGGCCTGGGCCCATCTTAAGAGGCCATTCGTTGCATGCAATCATTAGTTCAGGAATGTCCAAATAAATATAACTTTCGACAACTTTTCCATTTTTGACCTGGTGGAACTCACCATAGCGTAAATAGCAAAGTGTGTCTGTTGCTTTTATTCCGATCCAGTCTTTCGCAAAACGTCCAACATAATAACCAGTTGAACTGATCCAGTCCTTACCCTCGAACTGACCAGTCATGAAAATATAGTCACGTCGGTAAAGCCCTTCAAATGCTTGTTGAAGTGGAGCCATAAACTTTAAGAAAAAAGCGTCTGCACTCTGAATTTCATTAAACGGATGAACTACGTTGATGTTAGCGTCTTTGGCAAAGAACTCAGAAATAGCGGTTGAAAAATGTCCAGGATGGCGGAGGGCATCTGCATAACGCAGATATAATGAACGGTTATATGATGACATGTTAATTCCTTATTGAATGCGTTATTTTATAGATTTGGCAGTATATAATAAACTGGACCTGCACGCATTCTGGCAAATGGAATTCGGCCTGGACGCCTGGAGCGAACTGCAAGCAAACGCTGACATGCATTGCGAGCGGATGTTTGCATTGATTGAAGAGTACCATTTTCCATAAAGTATTGTCGCTGCAGAAGCAAAAAATAACAAGGGGGAAAATTCCCTGTTAATTCCCAATAACAGGGAAAACCCACCCTCGCCAAATGAGCGTCTGAGTAAAGGCTATAGAATCTCTGATATCAAGGCCTTAGCCCATGCATCAACAAAACGCATGCTTGTATCTCGCTGAAACAACGTGGTTATTCACGCAATTATGGGCTAGTTTGCAATCTGGGGAAGCAGATGGCGGTGCATTAAGACAAATAAGATCGCGTATCTGAACAAAAATATTATATGCTGATGATTATTAGTAATATGTTAAATTTTTGAGTAATTAACGCATTACACCTGCAAATTTTATTCCGC
>OCVQ010001945.1_pt1 | contig 14559 bp, 14 predicted proteins | sample 1539061 | NCBI WGS metagenome assembly OCVQ01 (sample SAMEA3355526, study PRJEB22509) | marine metagenome | biome: marine; feature: river plume; material: water | place: USA | collected 2010-08-08 | depth 0.5 m | reverse complement strand
AATTTATTTATTCTATAAATTAATTACACATAGTGTCGACTGCTTATTGACTACCCTGTCCAATTTCTAGAGGAACACGCATAGTGTCAGGAGAGATGGTGGTATTGTTCCATGGACCAACATTAATTTGTGGGTTAGCCGGCTCAGAACGAAGCTGTAGATTGGCGTTTCTTAAAGAATTTCCTACAGTATCAATACCCATGTGGTATCCGGAACGAAGAAGATTCACATTTTGTAAATCACCTGATCCAGTAGGATTTAACTGTGCCCATTGGCTATTAGTATCTTTTGGTAAAAGTTCAGATGGGTCCGCAACGGGTTGTCTAGAACAAGATGGGGGAAGTCCTTGCGAGGAAGTAGTGATACCTGTAGCGGGGGCATATGTCTCATTTTGGCCTAAAGGTTGTGATGGCTGAACTCCATTATTTGTATTATCTACTTGATTATACATTTCCTGTGTTCGTCTGCTGCTCATTTGTTCGGGACCTTTGCTGCTCTTATTCATGCTATAGTAATAGACATATGCGATTAAAGCGATAAACCCAACTAAACTTAGTAAGTGATGGAGCTGTAAGTCAAACTTGTTTAAATACTTCATGAAGTTCATTATATAAAATAAAAGATAAAATATTTTTTTGTAATTAACAGATAATATACAAATAAGAAACTGGTACGATTGTTCTAAAAGTTACTAAATCATATTATTTCCTCGATTATATCATTGATCTGATTTTGTAAACTATCATAGTCACTGTCCTCGTTGTCATCATCATCATTGGATGAATCGTCGCTGGCATATAAATCATCCAGCAAATAAGTATTTTTTATCTTTTTTGCTTCTAAATAATGGCTGATGGCTGCCTTTTTATGTTGTCTTGCCTTTTGTTTGGCAATTTTGTATATTTCATAATAAACTTCGTTGGGTTGTTTTAATGTAATAGACGATTTAATATCATCTATCTTAAATCGTTGAGACATATCTTCTAAATGTAAACTGTTTGTTGAATTGAGGGGGTCGATAAAATTCGAATCATTCACATGTATCATGGTTTTTAATGTGCTGCTGCTATTATCATCTTGGTTAGACTCTTCGCGACATTTATTGGCATCTATTTTATGTAAGCATTCTGTTTGGTCTTCTAATTGATTCTCTTCATGAGTTTCTACATGGGTTTCTACATGGGTTTCTACATTATTTTCTTCTTGGTGTTCTTCTTGGTGTTCTTCTTGATGTTCTTCTTGGTGTTCTTCTTGGTTTTCTACATGGGTTTCTACATTATTTTCTTCTGGGTGTTCTTCTAGGTGTTCTTCTGGGTGTTCTTCTGGGTGTTCTTCCATATCAAGTACATGACTGTCAGGAGTAGTTGTTTTTTTACGAGAATGATCATGGTCTTCTAAACTTATCGTATAATCTTGTTTGATAACGGGCTGAGTTTGGGGGTGATTATGTATATTATTATCGATGTTATGTATAGCACTCGCGTTAGAGACTGAATTATTACGTTTGATTATACATGAATTGAATATAGGTTTATTGTTTAAAATCATAATCTGTTTTCCTAATAATTCAATTTGAAAATTTCTAGCAGAAAATTTTATTCCTTGAACTTCTAAACACGGAATAATAGTATGCGTATCATTCAATTCTTGAATAGGTATAATGGTCTCATTTTCATCATACACTGAACAGTTATACTGAGAGTTGATCGTTTTATTTTTAGGAATGTTTATCCTAACCAAATGAAATTTCCCACCCCTAAATGCGCGCGTGATTGGGTTAAAAAAATTTTCAATATCTTCTAATTCCATTTCATTTTGAAACCATAACTCTCTTTTTTCAAAAATGAGTCTAATTAGTTTTGCTTCTAAATGTTCAAACCATTCAATTACTGTACTATCTTCATTCGTATACATCAAATCAATATACGACTTTTTGTTTGTATCGTTAAGACCTTGTTTGGTTAAACATTTAGGTGTTTGAATATATAGCGGGTTGTTGTCATATTTTATTTTGGTAATATATGCTCCTCCTTGAACAGCGGATGGTTGAGATATTGAAATTTTTGAGAAATCAAAGTCATTATTTGTCAGATAGATTTCTTGGTCCATTATAGTAAAATATAGATAAAAAGATGGAAAAACTAACACGCTAAATAAAAAAAAATTTTTTAAACTGGTAAATAAATGAGGGACCAATTAATAGAACAATGTTTACTAATATTAGCTCGGGACGATGTAAAACGAGAATTGAAAGAGCTGTTTAAACCGCTAGTTAGTCTAATCGTTCAAGAAATATATCCATATATTTATTTGTCGTTGTTATTCGTGATTATTAGTTTTTTATTGATTTTAGCCATTTTTTATTTGTTGTTGCGTAGCAATTTGAAAGGACTACATATAAATAATATTTTCTAATTACAGTATATATAATGGGAACCAGTGAAACTAGCTTACGATCACATACTTCTACTAGCACTGTAGCACCTACACAATCTAGTTCGCCTGACACTGGAAGCTTACTTACGGGTGGTAAAAGAAGATCGTCTAAACGTGGTCGTTCTAGACGTACAGGCTCTTCTTCGAATAAGAAGGGCATGACAGGTGGGTTTATGTCTGTTATTCGTGAGGCATTAGTCCCATTTGGGATTTTTGCACTTCAAAAACGTAGTCAATCTTCTAAAACGACGCATATGGCAATGAATAAAACTAAAAAGTTTAGAAATTTTAGAAAGAAGTATAGAAAATCTAATAAACGCCGTTAATTGCTTTAATATTCGACGCGGAATAATTTTATATCAGATAATTGTATATGAAAGGTGGATCGTCGATGAATGCTGCGGCTCAAATGCCTGTTTCCGGTGGATGTAATTATACTGATGGGGCCCAATATGTCGGCTGTCAAGTTGCTGCCCGTGGATGGCCTTCTCCCAATGGTATGAGTGGAGGAAAAAAATTCAAATTGTGTCGTGCATGTATGAGTACACCATGTAGTTGCAGTCCTCGTAAAACGAATCGTCGTGTTAAAAGAGGCGGATGTGGATGTAATATGATGAATGGTGGTAAATCTAGAAAGCGAAGTAGATCTAGAGGAAAAAAAGGCGGGTTTATGGGATTAGTTAAGGAGGCTATAGTCCCATTTGGATTATTTGCTCTTCAAAAACGATCTCAAAAAAGACTATCGTCAAAAGGCGGATCTGGAAAGTTTAGAAGATCTTCTAGACAAACTAGAAAGTCACGTCGTCATTAGCCACCAAACTAATCCAAACTATAATAATATGATTGTCATTTGTTTATAATCCTATTATGAAACCATTTTTCGTCAGTGACAATCGAATATGATTTGGGTGTGTATATAAATATCTCGACCACATGTATATCTCCATTTCGAGATTTATATAGCAAATGTTCAGTATATCCATGTCCGCTCACTGAGAATACTTCGTATGTTGGTCCAGTTTTATTTTTCAATTTGGTATACATATTTTTTCCATCATCCAACGCAGTGTACGATAGGGTATATCGGGTAGTGGGTTTATTACTAGAAATAAATATTTCTAATTCTTCAGCCTCAATATAGTCTATAGCTGTCATTTATTGATAGTGACCGACTAATGTTGTCGTAGTTATAATATATCCAGGCGAGTTGTTTATGAATGAGTATATAAATGTTATAGTTATATAGTATGTTCAATTTTTTCGATTAGTGTATGAAACATGTGTTTCAAATATCAAATACTTAAAGGTATATTTACGTTATTCATATAATGAACACATTCCAAGATAATATAAAAAAATGGGTTCATTTGGATACACAACTAAAACTGCTAAACGAAAAGACAAAGGAACTTAGAACCGAGAGAAACAGTTTATCAGACAATATTTTTGAGTTTGTTGATAGTAATAATCTCAGTGCTTCAACTATCAAAATATCAGATGGTAGGTTGAAATTTGCCCAAAATAAACAAACATCGCCAATAACTTTAGGATTTCTAGAAACATGTCTAACTGAAACAATTAGAAACGATGAAATGGTCGCACACATAATGGAATACATCAAGGCAAAGAGAGAAACTAAAATAATTCCTGATATTAAGCGATATTATAACAATTAATTTATGTTCATATTATGTATATGGACTATATTGATTATGATAAAGATTTTGTATTTATGACAGACAAGAGTGGTAATTTAACCGGGGGAGGGTTTAAAATTCAATCTGAAATGTTACATAATACTATGAATGGATCATCTGCTACTACTAACGTCCAAACAGGCGGTACACGCAGTATTTTAAATTCCTTCAAGGACTTGGTCGTACCATCTGGACTATATTGTCAAGACACGACCCATCAAAAAGATTATACAGTTAAATACACTCACAATTCTCAACAAGTAGACGAGAGTCTATACGACAAACTATTAGATCTAGTTAGTCCAAGCAAGAGAAAACTACACGACAATAAAACGCGACGCAAGAGAGAAACCAAGAAATCAAAAACAAAAAAACAAAAACGGTGAGTGATAAGGCAACTAATACTAACTCGAGTTCGGACGGAATAAATAGAATATTATTTACATATAATAATTCGTAAATAATATTATCTTATAAATTGATCATGATTATAAAAGACTCCATACATTTTTATTAAACGGTGAGACTAATATATCCGGGATTTTTCGCCTCCAATAGTCTACACGCTTTTCTTGGTTAATATCTTTTAATGAACGCGGATACAACGGCTCTGTTTGCATCAATTCCTTTTCTACATCAGTGATATCTGGTTTATACCCATAGCAGTTTGCGCCAAATCGCACATTTTGGTTGGCTATGTATCCTCCATTTATTCCCGGTCTTCCACAATCATTCTCATGTCCAGCAACTGTTTGTAAATAATTCCAAGTCTTTTTTTGTGTTGGAAATAACGCCAATTGTCTGTCGGACCACCCATAACTACACCATTCTCCTCCATTATCATAGGCATTTTCTAACTCATTATATGTTGCTAACCGCGACCCATAAGCCTGACACACTGCCTTTGCGTCATCATACGTGTACTTATTCCCTGGTATATGATATACCTGCTCTTTCAATGTTATCTCGGGAATCGGTGGGATCTCAGAGTTGGGTTGTTCAATTGTAATGTCTAAAGAAGGAGTATTTGTAAATAAATTATTTAACTGGGCCGTCAAATTTATATTGAAAAAATATTGGTAGATATTTAATATTACAACCACAATTAGTACGCCTCCTAAAATAATGCCTAAGATGTTTGATGATCCATTGGTAGTATTTGACTCTACCACAGATCCTCCACTTGTTCCTAAATTGACAAAAATTGTGATAAATAATATTAACACTATTATAAATATAACTAACGACGGTATCCCTAAATCAATGCCTGCACCCTGCTTATTACTTGTATTTATTCCACTATCTTCTAATGTCGGAATTCCCAACACAGAGTCGTATGATAAAATCATTATCCTATATATAATATTTATTTAATTTTTTTTCTGTAGAATAGACAATAACCAGATGTGTTGTTTTTTCCATCAAAGTTTATTTTTGATACATTCGTATCATTAAATAAATACCATTCCCCGCTTGTCGTTTTTATAGTTGAGGTATAATGACCACCCATTGTTCCACCACTATGATTACATACACCAAATAACTCATATTTATTTTTATATTTATCATAACCTTCTACGAACATACTTAAATCTAACTCGTCCAATTCCAAATCAATTGGTTTTTGTATTTTCTTTCCAGTGGGTGTAAAACGCTTCAGGTCCAATACCAAGATCTTTGGTAGACTCCAAAAAATTAGCCTTTTCTCAACGGTTTCTATAGCACCCGTATTTTCATTTAACCAGCCATTGTCTCCTTCTAAGGTTTCACTACTACAATATTTATTGAAACAATCATATATCGTACATATTTGTTTGTCCAATACTATTGGCAAATCTATTATAAAATACGGTTCTGGTTTTACACTCAATACCTTTCCATTTTGTTCGATTTTAGATACATGAATACCATAAAATATGTCCAAGATTTCCGAATAATCTTTACTATACATATTTTTCATCATATCATAACAACTAACGGCTAGTTTATCCATAGTATTTTTTACACTTCCTTTGATTGTCATATCAACTTCTCTATGTATTCCTTTATGAAATGTTTCAATTATAAACAACAAAAACTCGGGTAGATCGTTTTGCGCATATCCTGTAAATAATGTGAGACCCTTGTGTTTTGCTACATACTGGATGGCATGTATGAACCCACCTGGAGAGATGATTCGGTTTTCTTCCCACATTAACTTTCTCAAATTGTCCCATTCAACCAGTAGCTTCGAATCTAACATATACTTCTCATCGTGGTATGTAGACAAATTATGTTTGTATTGGCCATTATTTTTATCTAAAAAATCATTTAATTCGTATGTATGACTTATAACTTGCATACACGAATTTATAAAACATGTATTTCCCAAGTTTGCTAATCCAGTCAAACCCTTTATATCTTTGTCCGCCATTATTTAATATGATATGTTGATTTTAAATTAATTAGTATAAACATTAGTTAAATATATATCCTCTATAGTATATTAATGGAGTCTGATCTGAATTCTAGACTGTTGGACATTTATACCATGTTATTGCGAAATACAATAATAAATTATGATCGAACTGTTGATACTATTCAACAACTTGAAACGGGTGTTAGAGAAATAATGAGACATAACTATGCGAATGATTCCACTGCGTCTATTCATTCATCTACATTGCCGTCTACACATACAACATATAATTATACTCCACGTACATGGAATAGAGACTCCTTTGACTATTCGTATATAAGCAATAATCCAGCTAGAGAGCCCCTTGATTTAAATCATAATACTCAATCTACGAGTTCAAATCAACTGAATCAAAGTACCCAAAATAGATACAATCGTCGTAATTATCCCAGCATACCTACCAGAATTCCTACCAGATTTCCTACAAGAATTCCTAGTAGAACTCCCACCGTAACTCCTAGCATAACGCCTAACAGAACACAGAATAGAACGAATGACATTAACAATCTGATTTCAGCTGCTTTAACGAATAATCTATTCCCTATGAATTTTGATAATTTATCACCAGTTGTTGTTAGACCAACACTTGATCAAATTCGTTCCGCAACAGAGTTTATTCGTTGGGATGTAGATTTAAATGCTAGTCTATGTCCTATTACGCAAGAAACATTCACTGATTCTGATTATGTGGTACGCATTATTCATTGTGGACATTGTTTTAGTGAAGATGCATTAAATACATGGTTTGAGAATAGTGTATTTTGTCCAGTATGCCGATATGACATACGAGAACAAAACCATATTCATAATTCAGTCCCCAATCCTGTTTCCAATCCTGTTTCCAATCCTGTTTCCAATCCTGTTTCTAATCCTGTTTCCAATCCTGTTTCCAATCCTGTTTCTAATTCTGTTTCCAATCCTGTTTCTAATCCTGTTTCCAATCCTGTTTCCATTCTGGTTTCCAATCCTGTTTTCACAACAGAATCAACTACAGAATCTAGTGCCTTTGTAGATGAATTTCTGAATATATTTACTACTCAATTAACAAGCGCACTTCAGCAACAAATTTTTGGCAACGATATATCATTTAATGCACTAGATAATAGAGGAATTAATTTGGAATATACAGTCGAAACACCAAATAATGTGTATTCGTTTTCGACATTATCTACAAACGGTCTGGCTGATTTAATGCGGCAGAGTTTTACTGCTAATGCTAATAGCAACGACAATATGTCTTCTGTTAACCGTGGTACCATGAACAATAACTACGGTAATAATGATAATAATGATAATAATGATAATAATGATAATAATGATAATAATGATAATAACGATAATGACGAGAGTGACGAAAATTTGTATAGTGACATTGAAATGGATCTTATCAATGAGACTGAGTTCATCATTGATGTGAACGACGACGACAGTATAGATAGTATGGACAGCACGGATAATATATAAGATATATATTTAAAGTTAGATACATTTACTACAATACAATAATATGTTTACTGGATATAATAATCACATATGGAACATTTTGTATACTGTAAAGTCGGCCCTATATTTTTATGTCAGCTTGTTTTTTATTCATTATATTGGAACTCAATTATACACCTATTATTGTAACTCAAATATTAACGGTCTCATATATACTTATCAGTCTCTTTTACCTATAAAAACATGTAGTCAGTTTAAGGAGCTTCTTCTCGAAAGTCGGTCAATATTATATGCTACGGGAGGGTTAATTGGTTTATGGATTACCGTAAAAATGCTAAAAGTTATCATACACAATTCCATAGACTAAAATAAGACAGTATCAACTAAAAATAATTTATATCATACATTATTTTTAGTTCGCACAACCTATATGGTTCAACCATTGTATAATTGTGGCAAATATTTAGTACAAATACCCACCACAACTATTACAATCGTCCGCAAACTGACAATCATTAATTCCATTACCTGGGTACTGACATCCCCACTCTCCATTTCCAATGCTTACGCATCCATTTTTACATGTGTTACCAAGATAGCCGAATATGACAGGATAAGACCAATTGTTATACCAATTATTGCCCGATCCATACCATCCACGACGACCATATCCCCTATGACCTCTGTACCAACTGCGACCGCCACGACCACCACGACCACCACGACCACCACGACCACCACGACCACCTCCGTAGCCCTCTAACATGGTGTCCTCTTGAGAAGACCATATAGAGCTAATACTTGCCACAGCAAAAATTACAACCAATATTAGTAACACAATAGTATGAATAGAATATTTCATTATACATTCCTTTAAGATAATATTTATTAGTCGCACCAGAATAGATTTTTTACAAAAATATGTAGTGCAAAAAATATTTATATCACATTAGTTTATAAACGGACAACATATGGTAAAATCTCCTACAACGCAATTCATTGATCAATATAATTACGTACAACAATTGGTCGACGAATTCATGCCTAAACCCGATCAAGACAAAAAAATACAAGAAGGACTTGACAAGCTAGAAGACATATTTGATACATATGATGACTATGGCGCAATTGATAAAAAAGAATTAAGATACGACAACAAACTTATGACATTTCTGGCGGAATATTTACCAAATATATATAGTCGGGTTGAGACACCTTTGTATGGTGGTAGATCAAATAGAACCAAATCGTCCCCACGCAGAAAACGACGCAAATCGTCCACACGCAGAAAACGAACCAAATCGTTCACATGCAGAAAACGAACCAAATCGTCCACACGCAGAAAAAAAAATGTTTGATTTTATTTAATTAGGATAAAATCAATTGTGGAACACACCAAAAGACTACTCTACTTTAACTAAAGAACGATGTAATACTTTTCATGTTGTTTTTCGTATTATCTGTTATTCTTAAATATTGATCAAAGAGTAAGGCCTTGACCTCTTTATTCTTTAAATCCATAATCTTTGCGGCCAATTTGTTTGGTTCGTCTATAGTGTGGTTTAGCGTTTCTAGTTTCATTTGAAAGTTGCGTTTCTTTCTTTTAAATGAGTCAATATTTTCCAGTACAAGAGCAAATACCTGTTGAACTGGTTTCATAATTTGATTTGTAATATAAAACGAATAATTCGGACGGATTTTATTGTTTAATATGTACTCGGGATGCTCTATTTTATCACCTTGTAAACAGTTCTTATTTTTCGTCTCAATATATACAAACGGGATTCTATCTCCACTACTTGGCTTATTACCCGGATCTCGTTTTCCCATTCTATCGGCCAATACTTTATGGGCAATTTGCTTTGGATTTTTATAATTAGAACGCAATGACTTTGTAATTATCAACTTATCCATCGGATATTTTTCCTCGATTATATTTTTTAAACAATCTTCTAGAAAATCAACCGCTTTTTGGATATTCTGTTCTTTCATTAAAATATCAATTATGCCTCCGTACACATCCTTTACAATTGGTGCATTGTCACGCCGCTTAAGGACAATACCCATACTCTTTCGTTTACCCTTATTGGGATCGGTTTCATACAACATACCAACATATCTTTTTTTTGAAAGAAGGCAAAATGGCATGAATGTTTTCTCGTATTCCAAGTCGTGTGGTTGTTTTAGGAATTGTGACGCTAAATTACCTGCTTCTTGTGCCAATTCAATGGTTATCTCCAGGGCCTTTTGTCCGCGTATATCTACACCGTCAAGTGTTTTTAGATTGAATGTAAAGAACACACTATCGGTGTCACCATATACATATTCTGCATTCGAATGGACCTTTCCATATTTTGTATCAACTATCAAATCACCATATGCCTCCTCTATGACACGCTTACCATATGTTAATAACTTGCGACCGATTGCTGTACAAGAGGCAGCAACATCCTTCTCATAAAAGGTGCTCGTCTTTGCCCCACATTGACCATACAAGGAGTTGGCAGTTAGCTTGTAACTCAATTGTCTTTTGTCCAAGATATTTTTCATAAACTCGTCCGTTTGTTGAGGAATTAATTTTCGAGTGGCCTTTCTTTCTGCTAATAATTCTTCCAAAATAGAAGGCATAATAGCCTTTCCCATTCCCTCTGGAAATTGAGCAAATCTACACACTTTTTTGCCACTATGAACCTTTTCAGATTTGCCTCTCACATTTTTTATCCATCTAAACGAATCATACTCGACATCTACATATTCGTAATTTGGCAAATTGTCGTACAGAAATTGACCATTCGCATTTTTTTCGCCTGTTTCATTTATTTGAATCCCGTTTAAATCATATTCCTTTGTCCATACTTTACTATCGTGTGATAAATTTTCGCTAATCATCGAAGACGGATATAATGAACTATAATCTACACAAGCGACTGGATTATCCAGATACAAATTACATTTTGGTTCTAAGACAATCGCTCCTTCATACCCATCATCAAACAATGGTTTTTCTAATACAGGCATCAGAGTATTCTTTTCTCGACACTTCTTCGCAATATAACTAGTCAATTTTATACCTTGACCACGCATAACTAAGAAATTAATGGGAACACTACAAATGTTTGCCATTTCTATATATCCAGTCATGACGTCTATCTTGTTCATTAAATGATGAACCAAGTTACAATCCTGAATACAATATTTGGCAATAACCGCCCGTTCATTTGGACCTTCATTCGTCATTCTGAAAATGTCTTGAGGTGTAACATCATCCTTTGCTACACCCCACTTAACATGCTTCTTCATATCTGGAGTCTCTATACCTTCAATTTCAAAGGTGCCGTCCAGCTTATTAATATTAAATACCTTGCACTTTTTACCGTCCTTATAATAATCAGTAGAATGACTACTTTCTTCAAAATTAACATAATTACCATTCTCAAGACCAGTCAAATTTTTACTATAGATTTTCGTTGTTCGAAGTGAGTCGTTATGCTCCAATTTTTTTACATCGTCTCCAATAAAATATCCAGACACATAATCTAATTTATACGAGGTTAAATTATAATCTCGACGGAAATAGTTGTATAAATCCACTTGTAATCTACCGGTCATCTTAATAAATCTCAAATCATGTTCTCCACTAGCAATGACTATCTTACTTTCTTCAATGTGAATTCTTCCGTCCTCGTCCTTATTTCCACAGAGCTCATTCTTGTTCCTAGAAAGTTTTAAGAATTCTTCTTCGCAGTTGTTTTCACGTGCCCGAACATGCATAAACTGGTAATCAAAACCAAATATATTGTATCCAATAATAATGTCTGGATCTTCTTTTAATATCAAATCCCTCCAGGCCATTAACAAATCACGTTCCGTTTTATAAGACTTTATTTCTGTATTTTCAGCGTCAGTTATATCGCTACATGTGTTCAATACGACACAATTATTTAAATAGGGTTTTTCATCGCCGTATTTCAAGAAGGTAGATCCAATAAATGTCACCTTGTCACCTTCCAAGTCGGGAAAATTCGCACCCTTAAATGCTTTGGTCAAATTTTCCACCTTTTCCTCGCGCTTAAGTGTGCCACAATTTATTAAATCGATTATATTTGTTTCCATATTCGATTTTGACAAATATTTATTTTGTCCAATATAGGTTTCAGTATCATCCTCGTCATCCTCATCACATTGCTGCATTTTTTCAAACAAACTTTCAATGGTGTTTTCGTTTATATTCTGTTTATATATATCCTGGATTGATTGTGTAAACATGACATCTAACAAATTATTTAATGTTGCCATTGTAGGTTTTGTTTTTGGATATACCTTGTCAATATTTTCAAAATCATCATAACCAAAGGCGGTTTTTATAATTTTGGTTAGTTCGCCCTTATTTAATTCTCCATTATTCGCATCATATACCTCCATGATACTTCCAGCCAGTTTTTTATACGACTTTACTGGTACCGGAAAATCACCATGACTGCTGCTCGCTTCAATATCAAAGCTACAAATTTTATAGGGAACAATTGTTTCCTTATTATTCAACGGCATAATATCTTTGTTCCCAATGACATATTCATATGTACAGGAGGTCTTTTTTTCAATAGCAACTGTAGCCTTTTTTAGTGGAATACATATCCAACCGGATGGACTTATCTCCTTGATATGAAAATATCTCAACAGGGGAGGAATATTTGCTTCATACAAGTATGTTTTTGTATTTTGAAATTGATATCCATCCTCAACTAACCTTCTCCCTAGTTTACCATTAACATAATACAGATTTTTCACTTTATTCATTGCCGCAGTATTGTTAAATTTTAATTGTATGAATTTGTGCTCTTTGCCTCCATCAAATCCATACAATTTTTTCCGCTTTATGATTTTACATTCTGTTATAGAGTTTTCATAGTACTTTCCGACTTTTGTTTTTATATTAGAGAGAAACATATTTTTTTTGTCAAACCCCCAATCATCGCCAACCATTATGTAAAAGAACGGTTTATAGTCAGTTACATACAAACAAAATGTCTCACCGGATTCGTTGATTCCAAACATTTGAATAACAAATCGTTTTGTGTCATTCTTTATCTCATATTCACCACTTTCACTTCCACTAGAAGAAGAATCTTTTTCTATAGTTTCATCGTAGATATTGAAATCCAATAGTCGAACTGATTTTTCCATGACTGGCATGTTAATTTAATTATAACATACTCTTATGTTTATTTCTTTTATCAACTTTTTATTATAAATTTATAAAACTTGTAATAAAAATTATTATTCTATTGTTTCACACATTTCCGTTATTTATTTAGATCCCTGGAAAAGTTAATGTGATAGTATTATTATTTGTTTTGGATTTAATTAAATATCCAGTATTGGCGACTATAGAATTATCGGTTACTAATTCATACTTATTACTATTCGCATTATAAAGGTATATACATTCTATGTCTGAGCCGGTTGTATTACCATTTAATGATGTCCCTATAATATTCCACCCTTCATGTAACGGAGTGTATACTGGATGGGTGTAAATTGATTCGCCCTCACCAAGCGTTAATGTTATTTCATTGCTAGTAGGGGATGACGAATTTATCCATATTCCAGTGTGATATGTATTCGTACTCTGATTTATAATTTTTGTATAAGTATTAGTATTGTCGTATGTCCACATGTTATTATAGTCTATGTTCTCTCCGGTTATTGTTACACGATTAGAACTACCGATTAGATTCCAACCAGGTTGTAATGATATTTTTATAGTTACTGGTTGAATGTCTTGCTGATTAAAAAAAGCAATAGTCGGAGTACTACCATAGCCAGTAACGGATCCATATATAGCATCCATTGATGTCGCACCATAGAACATGTATGAGAAGTCTGTATTGTTTGATTCAGATACGATCCATGTTCGTATATTTTGATTGAATTCCGAACATTCAGAAAACATTTGATTCATACTTGTCACCTTGCTCGTATCAAAATTAGATACTGGTTGATTGAAAATTGAACAACCAGCAAACATCCCGTACATATCTATTACTTGACTTGTATCGAAATTAGACACAGATTGATTGAAATTTGAGCATCCGTAAAACATTTGACTCATATTTGATACTTTACTGGTATTGAAATTAGATACAGGTTGATTGAAATTTGAACAACGATCAAACATTCGAATCATATCTACTACTTGGCTGGTATCGAAATTAGACACTGATTGATTGAAAACTGAACAACCCGCAAACATTCCATACATATTTACTACTTTGCTTGTATCCCAATTTGAAATGTTATCGTTAAATGTAGTTGAGTTTGTAAACTCAAATAAGGAGCTCATGTCAGTTACTTCTGAGGTATTCCATGTATTTATATCACCATAAATTGATTGTGCCGACGCACGGTCACTAATCCACATACCGAGTGCTATTCTTAAGGAATCATTATTGAAAGAAATTGGGCCTGAATCAGGTTCAGGTTCAGGTTCAGGCTCTGGTTCTGGTTCTGGTTCTGGTTCAGGTT
>OCVQ010001943.1_pt1 | contig 14568 bp, 6 predicted proteins | sample 1539061 | NCBI WGS metagenome assembly OCVQ01 (sample SAMEA3355526, study PRJEB22509) | marine metagenome | biome: marine; feature: river plume; material: water | place: USA | collected 2010-08-08 | depth 0.5 m | reverse complement strand
GATATTATCAGGTATAATATCGGTTGGTGTGAATCTGGTATTTATTCCGGTCGCATTATTATTCCTTCCTATGATTCTAATTCACGACTCAATTACTTCATCGCACGTTCTGTATTCGATGAAGAAAAATTTAAGTACAAGAATCCACCGGTATCGAAAAACATTATAATGTTTGAGAACCAAATAAATTGGAATGAACCTATTACCTTAGTAGAGGGGGTATTTGATGCAATGGCCGTGAGGAGAAATGCAATCCCCCTTTTAGGTAAATTTATTCCAAAAAAATTAAATGAAAATATATATAAAAAGGGAGTTAAGAAAATCAATATTTTATTAGATACTGATGCTCAAGACCAAGCTTTATATTATACTATGCAGTTACAACAACAAGGTATTGAGACTAACAATATAATACCATCCGATAAAGATGCTGCAGATATGGGATTTTCCAATGTCAACACTATATTGAAAGAATCCAAGAAAACAGAATTTAGTGATATTATTTCACAGAAATTATTAGGTTTATGATTTACACATTAACATCTGCCTGGGTCGACCCCAAACAAATAGTACAATGGTATGACATTGTATATGACCAAGATTATTTAAATTATAAAAATCTGTATCACGATAGAAATCATGGTACTGAATTCGAGGTTGATACACCTTATCAATTTTTTATAAAACACATAGGTTCAAATTTTGGTATAGATAGTTCTGATAATGATTTATTATTAATCGATTTAGAATATCTATATGACCCAAAATCTAATACTTCTCTTTTAGATGAGATTGAAAAAAATATAAATAAATTATCTGGCAGTGTATTTAAAAAAGTAATAGTATTATCAAAAGATTTTTATCCGGCAGAACCATTTTCTAGTGATAAAGTAGAAATACTTTCTCCAAACCATTACACGGATTATTCAAATTATATAGAAAAAAAATTCAATTATTATTTGATAAACGCAGCCTTCAATAAAATACATAATACTTCGTTTGAATTATTTGATAATTTTAAATACATTTCTAAGAATAAGAAATCAACACTATTGATGGGGTCATTTAAACCTCATAGAACTATTCTTTATAATTTACTAAAAAAAGAAAATATGTTAGATGATATGTATTTTTCATATATGTCATATAACATTGATAATTTAAATGAGTTAAGTTATCAATCTCACTTTTTAGATAATAATAATTTTGATAAGGATAAGGTACTAAAATTAATCTCACAGGAAGAATATAGAGATTTAAAAAAACAACTACCTATTTGTTTAGATGGTAATTTTAATGAAGAAAATTTTAATTTATTAGCACCACTCCCATACATAACTAACAGTTATGTGCACATTGTAGAATGTAACAAGGAGGGAGATAATATATTATATACAGATGAAAAAGTATTCAGACCATTTTTAACATTTTCAATACCACTATTTCTTGGACAAAAAGGATTACATCAGTTATTAAAAAATTATGGATTTGATGTATTCGATGATTTTTTCGATATAGGCAGAGATAGTGATGGTGATGATATCGAGAGAATGAAAAGTTCTTTTGAAAATATAAGAAAAATACATGAAATGTCATATGGAGATTTACAATTTTTTTATATACAAAATCACCAACGATTATTGCACAACTACAATCGATTAAGAGAATTAGGAAAAATACAAGTACGAGAATTTATAAATATTTTAAATGATTATAAATAAAATTTACCATCTTGCAGATTTACACATTCGTAATCTACAAAGACACAAAGAATACAGATTAGTATTCAAAAAATTCCTCAAACAAGTAAAAGACGATAAGATTGAGGATTCAATCATTTATCTTGGGGGTGATATTGCTCACGCAAAAACCGAGATGAGTCCAGAGTTGATTCAAGAAATCTCATGGTTTTTATCCGAGTGTGCGAAATTAAGAGAAACTATCTTAATCACAGGTAACCACGATTGTAATCTAAATAACTCACATAGATTGGATGTTCTTACACCCATTGTTGACAATCTCAACAACCCACGTATCCACTATCTAAGGGATACTGGAGTGTATAACATACATAACCTTACCTTTGTGGTTTATTCTATTTTAGATGATAAGAAAAACTGGCCTAAAGGTTCTACAATAGAAGGAGAAGATAAAATTTGTCTATTCCACGGACCGGTGAATAAATCACAAACTGATATTGGATATACAGTTTCTTCTAACTCATTTACAACGGATATGTTTGATGGGTTTGATATGGTCTTGATGGGTGATATCCACAAAAGACAAATCCTACAAGAATACGATAAAGATAATGGATTACCGATTATTTCTTATTGTGGTTCTATGGTTCAACAGAATCATGGTGAGATGTTAGAAAATCATGGTTACTTATTGTGGGATGTTCCTACACGAACTTTTGAGGAGTTTGATATTCACAACGACTATGGATTCTTAACTATTGATGTTGTTGATGGTGTAATTCCATCGTGGGTTTATGATGAGATTGATACCAAATTACCTAAACATCCACGTTTAAGATTAAGGTTTACTAATACCGAGGCGAGTGATATGAAACTTCGTATCACCGAACTTAAAAAATTATTTAAGGTTGCTGAAGTTACTGTAACGAGAACCGATACTATGGGTCAGATGAGGACCAATAGTAAGTTAAATAAAAACATTGTTGGTAATGTTAAAGATGAAACTTTTCAAAACTCTTTGATTAGAGATTATTTAGAAAGACAATATCTGTTAGAAGATTCGGAGCTGGATAAAATTACCGAAATGAATAAAGAACTCAATACACAAATTGATGATTCTGATTCTGCTGGTAATATTCTTTGGACTCCAAAAGAGTTTCAATTCTCAAACATGTTCTCATATGGAGATGATAATAAAGTTCGTTTTGATAAAGCACAAGGAATCATTGGAATCTTTGCTCCTAATGCAAGTGGTAAATCCTCTCTATGGGATGCTTTATCTTTTTGTATCTATGATAAGACATCACGAACAAACTCATCTAAGAACATCTTAAACAATCGTAAGGATAACTTCTATTGTAAGTTTCACTTTGAGATTGATGGTGTAGATTACTTTATTGAAAGAACAGCAAAGTATGTTCGTAAACAAACAGCAGTAAAGGTTGATGTAAACTTTTGGAAAGATGATAATGGTGTAGTAGTTTCATTGAATGGGGAACAGCGTAGAGATACCAATACAAATATTGAAAAGTATTTAGGTAAGTTTGAAGATTTTGTTTTAACTACACTTTCCCTACAAGGAAACAATGCCTTATTCATTGATAAATCTCAATCGGAAAGAAAAGAAATTCTTTCTCAATTTATCGGTGTAGATATCTTTGATAAACTTTACCAAAAGGCATCAGATGAGAATAGAGATAATGCAACTCTTATTAGAAAATTCAAATCAGATGATTTTACAACTAAATTAGCCGATATTGAAACTCAGTTAAAATCGGATAAAAATGAGTTCAAATTATTAGAGTTGAACCTAACCTCTCTAAAAGATGAAGAAGAACTTCTAAATAAAAATATCATTTCTCTTAATGAAAAAATTATTAAGTTAAATGCAGATAGTGGAGTTTCTATTGAAGACTTAGAAACTCGTTTAGGTTTACTAAAAACCAAACAAGAAGAACTTCTACAACAAAAAGGGGCAATTCAAGAACGAATCAATCATCGAGAAGAATTACAACTTACTCTTGAAGACATATTAGATAAATTTGATGAAGAAGATTTAGAAGACGGAATTTCTAAAATCAAAAATGGAAAAGATAAACTTAGAGAAGTTGAATCTCAAATTGAAAAAGTTAGAATCAAATTAGATTCTTTATATGAACAGAAAGACCATTTAAATTCACATAAGTATAATGAAGAATGTGATATTTGTATGGAAAACTCACAATCAATTAGAGAACAAAAAGCTAAAGTTGATTCTGCTATTCAAGATGGTGAATCTTATTTTAAAGAATTCGATGAAACTCGTTTAAGTCTTTTATTATTAATTGATTCTCTCAAAGGATACGAAGAAGAATGGTCTAAGTTTCAAGATGCTAAGGATAAGGAAGACAAACTTGACAGAGAACTCTCTCAACTTATTAATCAGTTGTCAACCAAAGAAACTGATGAAGTTAGATTAGAATCACAAATTACTCAACAACAACAATTAATTGATGAGTATTATAAGAATGAAGAACAAATTAAGAAAAACAAAGAAATCCGGGATAAAATTTCAGTAGTTCGTAATACCTTATCTCAGAATAAAGAAGACCTTAAAAAAGTAAATGGTGAGGTTCTGAAACTAAATGGTAAGATTTCAGCATTACAAAACCAAAAAGAATCTATTGAACTAAGAATTAGTGAAGTTAAAGATTTAGAAGAACAATCTAAGTTATTTGATTATTATCTAAATGCTCTTTCTAAAGATGGTGTTAGTTACGAACTCATTGAGAAATCACTACCAATGATTGAAGGAGAAGTAAATAATATTCTTGGACAGATTGTAGAGTTTGGAATGCAACTTGAAATGGATGGTAAGAACATCAACGCCTACCTTGTATATGGGGACCAGAGATGGAGTTTGGAAATGTGCAGTGGTATGGAGAGGTTCATTAGTGGTCTTGCTATTAGAGTGGCACTAATCAATGTATGTAACCTACCAAGACCGAATTTCCTTGTGATAGATGAAGGATTCGGAACTTTAGATAGTGAGAACCTACAATCACTCTTTATGTTATTTACGTACCTTAAAACTCAGTTTGATTTCGTTATGATTATTTCTCATATCGATTCTATGAGAGATGTAGTAGATGATTTAATTGAAATAAAAAAGATAGAAGGTTTTTCAAAAGTTAAGTACTAACCTTTAAAATATTCTTTGGAGGTTGACATCTTTGTTTAATCATTGATTCAACCAATCCACTTAATTTATACCCATGTTCCTTGCAATAATCTTGTAAGAGTTCATGGGTTTCTTTTGTTATTTGAATTGTTGTATAATTTCTCATTTCTATAACTTTCTATGGTTTTCTATAAATATTACGGAAACTAATTTAATTCCCTATATTTATATTAATATTTGAGGAATTATCTATGGCAATTATAAAATCATTTGCACCTTTTTTAAATCTTTCTAACTACCAAACTTTTTTGGTGGATGATAATCCTAATTCGGATTATTTTAGAATTTCAGAATTTAAAGAAACTTTTACTGGTGGTAAAAATGGATTTCTAATTGAGGGGTCTCCGTATTTAAAAGAAACCACCGAAGTTAAAATAGAAATTCTTGATGTTGCTGGAAATCCAATATACTTCGAACCAGGAGATGGTACACCTGAATATTATGAAGGTACATCTAAATTAATTTCTGTTCATGTTTATGATGATACCCCAATTGGTATTGGTAAAATAACAATCCTTGGAGAATTAAAAAACTACATTAGTGGAAATGGTGAGACCTTACCAATCCCATCCGAATGGAATGGTAGTTATAACGTCAAGTGGGAAAAGACATTTAAGATAAATAAAAATCTTAACAACGAAGATATTGTTCGTTTTTATAAAAGACCGTTAGTTTATATTGAAGAATTGGTAAAACCAATTTTTAGTAAATCAATACCAACGGTAACTGATAGTGGGTCTGTCACTGGTATTTCTCAACTTCCACTTGCGGGAACTGATTTAACAAATTATAGAGCGGGAACTGTTTATAAACTGATTAGAACTAATGGTTCATGGGATAGAGATGTTGATGAAAATACAATAGAGCTTTCTGGTTTAAATTATTCTCCACAGATTATTGAAGTTTTAAATGACCGAGAAGTTTTAGTTGATACTCCATATTCGGTTAATAATATAGTTACTAATTTTGTATCACAATCTTATTCAGTAACTTATGCTGATTTTCAAAATGAGGTAATTGCCGAATCAGTTCTTACTGGTTCATTTGCAAAAATAAACATTCAACAATTAAAAACATTTGTTGGTGATGTTGCTAGAGTTAAAGTATTTAGAAAATCAAGAAGTGAAGTTGGTGATTTTAAATTTGTACAAGAATCTAAATTAGAATCAACCGAATTACTTCGTGATGTTTATGCTACCAATAGTACTGAGATTCCCTATGGTAGGTTTGATGAATATAATTTATCCACATATTGGATAACCGCATCCAACGACCACCCAACTACAATCGAATCATCTGTCTTATCACAAGCAGTAAAAGTTGATTACAATGGTAGTGGTGTTCAACAACTTATAACATCACAATCATTCTCACTTTCAAAAGATGTAGAATATACTTTAGATTTTAGAACTTTATTAAGTGGTTCTGCAGATTCTTCGAAAAGTTTAAAAGCCTATTTTAGTGGTTCATATACCAATTCTCTTGGAAATCCTGCACCATATATTCAGAACTTTTTAACAATAAGTGGTTCGGGTGTTTATAATGTAAGACAGAATGTTTCACAAAATATTTTGGCAGAACGAGATATTGATGCAAAGTTAGTATTTGAATTTGCTGGTGATGATTGGTATATTTCAAATGTTTCTTTAAAGAATGCACAAGATACTTCATTCTCACCTGATGAATTTACTTTAATCCAGGATATACCAAGAAAACTTGTAGTAGAAACATTTGATTTCCGTTTTGAGTTTTACGATATAAATAACAATTATATTCCGGTTACGGTAACTGCAGCAAAGGAATTCGATGGTGGTAACGATTTCCCAACAAGTGGAAAATTATTCACATTTGAATCAGACAGAAACGCTTTTAGATTTTCAAGTGGTTCAATTGCAAATCCTCCATTTCAACAAATTCAATTTAAATTATCATCACAAAACTTAACTGGTTCTGTTACCTTTGCATCTTCTGCATTTGATGTTGATGGAAACTATATTGAACCAAGTTCATATACCGGTGATTATCCTGGGTTATTAACAAACGTAACACCAGCAGGAGCTATTATTACCATTGCAAACTTTAGTGGTAGTGATACTTCATATTCAGTTGGTTCAATTGTTTATACGGCATCATTAGAAGATTTAGAAGAATTTGAAACGGTATATCGTTTAGAGGATGGTGATAATGCTCCATCACTAATTGTTACTTCTAATGCAAACCAATTTATTTACGAACCAACAACCCTTTCACCGAAACCAAGTGGACAGAGTATAACGGTCCGGGCACAAAGAAAAAACTTAGCATCACTCATTACCCCAATCGAAGTAAATAGTGGTTCTAACACACCTCCTTTAACGTTTGTAGATACTTTGGGTGGTATTGATACTTACACAATTTCTGCAATAGATTTTTCTGCATCATTTGCAGCAAATAACTTTGATGAAGTAACCTATTCATTTACCGGCTCTGATGTATTTGACAACGAACAAACGGATGAAATCACTATTTCAAAAGTAGTAAACTTTGATGGCGTTTCACTTGTTCTTTCAAATGAATCAGCAACATTCCCAGCAAATTCAACTGGTGATGTAATTGGTGGGTTTGCTGCATCAAGTGGTTCAGTTCAAATGTATATCGGTGGAAATCAAATTCAATTTGATGATAATTTATCAAAGAATACATTTGAAATAACAAACTTACAAGGAAGTGGATGTACCCCAAATGGTGGAAATGGATATGACCCATTAGATAATAGTTATAGTATAACTGCAATGACTCAAGATAGTGCTTCAATGGAAGTAACTATAACTTATAAAGCAGGTGATAATACAACTACACAAGAATTCCAAAAAATAGTTTCTTATACCAAAGCCAAAAAAGGTGTACCAACTATATTAACAAAAGCTTCTCCTGCTTCACAAACAATAAATTCATCTTCTGCATTATTCGAAGACCCACAGCCAGTTGAAGTATTTGTGATGGAGGGTGGTGATGAATATTATTATACTACAACCACATTAACAGGTGGGGTTGCTCAGGCAAATAAATTTAATATAATTAGTATTGTATCGGGTTCTAATAATAGTACCAACAATGCTCAATCTGGTTCAATTAATCCTACAAAGTTTGAAACAGGAACTAATGGGTCTGCAATACTATCTTATGTAAATTCCGAAGGAACACTTGTATCTAATAAAACAATTAGATTTGATGTAGGTGTTTCCAAAGTTGGTGTTGATGGTGTAAATGGTGCAAGTGGTTCGGATGCAAAGGTTGTTAGATTAAATTCTACTGCTTATGCAATAAAATATGATGGAGATGGAAACCTTTCTCCAACTGGTCAAACATTTACATTAAGTGGTAGTGCACAAAATTTTATAAATCCTGAATTTCAATTTTTACAAAACGGAAGCGAAATACGAACATGGAATTCTGATTCCGATATTATTATTCCAACCGAAGTTGGTTCTCTACCAAGTGTTGGTTCTTCAAATTTATATGAAGTAAAAGTTAGAGAAAATGGAAATCCTTGGAACGGCGTTTTTGATAACATAGATGTTTTTGGTTTAAAAGAAGGTTCCGATGCTTTCACTGTTTTCTTAACAAATGAGGCACATACATTTACAGCAACTTCCGAATCGGTTGTTTTGCCAGCTGATATAGCTGCAGGATTTACTGAAGTTAGATTCTTTAGGGGTACAGACCAATACACTTACAATCAAACTGGTGGTGTTGGTTCTAACACTTATAAAACAGGTTCGGTAAGTTTAACAAATATAACGGTATTCGGTTCTATATCAAGTGGTCAGTTAAAAATAACTCCATTAACTCTTACCGCTAACCAAGGTTCTTATACGATTCCACTTATAGATAATAATACAGGAACTACACTTAATAAAACATATACCTTTTCAAAATCAAAAGCAGGTAATGCTGGTGTAGATGGTATCAATGGTTCTGCCGGTTCGGGTTCTTATACCGTATCACTTACATCAAACAAATACTCTGTAACCTATGACCAATTTGGTTCATTAGCTCCTGCAGGACAAACAATAGATTTAACTGCAAATGCTTCTCTTGCATTTGATACACCACATTTTGAATTTGTTAGTGGTTCAAGTGTTGTACAAGCTTATAGTACTACAAACACATATTCAGCAACACCATTACCAACTCCTGGTCAAACTATATTATATCAAGTAAATGTTAAAGAAGGTGGTATTGGTACTGTTCTTGCTTTTGATAACATAGATGTATTTGGCTTACAATCGGGTTCAGATGCATTTACTACATTCCTTACAAACGAGGCTCATACTTTTGCTGCAAACTCCGATGGTACTATCACTTCTGCTTTAGCAGATGGTGCAACTGAAATACGTTTATTCAGAGGAATCCAACAATATACTTACGCAACAAGTGGTTTAAACACATATTCAGTTTCAGCAACTTCATCAAGTATTGAACTTTCTCAATCAACTGTTTCATCACAAAGAAAATTCACCCCAACTTCGGTTAGTGGTGATGCTGGTATTGCTACAATTACAATTACCGATAATAACACATCTAAACAATTTGTAAAAACTTATACTTTTACCCGTTCTAAAAAAGGTGCACCCGTTGCAACAATTCTTGCAAACCCACAAGCACAAAGTGTAACATCGGGTTCAATTTCTGGTATTGGTACTCCATCTAATGTAACAATTATTGTAAATGAAGGTGGTTCAAATTACACGTATGATAATTCCGTTCCATATGGTAATTCAACTTTTAGAATTACAGGAGTTACTAATGCAACAAATAATAATAATGGTACTATTACTCCAAATACCCCAACAAGTTCTACTCCTGTAAGTGGTGTTGTAACTATTGCGTATGTAAATTCGGAAGGAACTGCATTTAGTGGTAAAACGGTAGATTTTACTGTTGGTGTAGCTGGTGTAGGAAATACAGGACTTACTGGTGACCCGGGTGGAGATGGACCAGGTGTGGTATTTAGAGGCCCGTGGAGTTCTACAACAACTTATTACGATACTGATGATTATCCAACTCGTAGAGATGCCGTATTGTATAATGGAACTTATTATGCAACTAAAACAAATGCAACTACAAACTTAAATAAACAACCTGATACTCAACCTACGTTTTGGGAATCATTGGGTACTGATTCTTATTTTGTGGCTGCAGAGATTGCAATATTTAAACAATCATATGTTAAAGAAACTATAAATGTTGGTACAAACACATCGGGTAATGCAAATATAACAATTGCAGGTGGTAGTACTTCTCCTTACATTTCTATTGGTCAAGCTACAAAGGGATACAATCAAACGGGTGCATTTTTGGGTAGTGATGGTACTACCGGTAAATTGTCTTTAAAATCTGCTACCAATTCCCTATTATGGGATGGTACTAACTTAACTGTGAATGGTGGTGGTACTTTTAGTGGAGCTTTATCAGCAGCAACTGGTACTTTTGCAGGTGAACTTTCTGCTGCAACTGGTACTTTTGCTGGGAAGATAACTGCAGGTACGATGGGATTGGGTAATGATGTAAATGGTAGTAATGATGGTATTTACATTGACGCAAACGATTATTGGTATTCAGATGGTTCATTTAGTTTAGGAAATGGAAATCTTACTTGGAATGGTACTAACTTAACTGTGAATGGCGGTGGTACTTTTAGTGGAGCTTTATCAGCTGCAACTGGTACTTTTGCTGGGAAGATAACTGCAGGTACGATGGGATTGGGTAATGATGTAAATGGTAGTAATGATGGTATTTACATTGACTCAAATGATTATTGGTATTCAGATGGTTCATTTAGTTTAGGAAATGGAAATCTTACTTGGGATGGAACCGACTTAATTGTAAATGGTGGGGGTACTTTTAGTGGTCAAGTACAGGCAGGTAGTATAATAATAGGTCCAGAGGCATTAGGAACTCGTAACGGAATTTATATCGATGAATATAACTTTTGGTTAGATGGTGTGGGTACAAGATTTAGAGCTGGAAATGATACAGCATCATTCAAAGTTTCAAATACTGGTGCTATTGGTATTAACACAACGGGTCAAGCATTACAAATATATAATACAACAACGTCACGAAATGGTATAGCTATAAACGCACATTCAATAGAGCTTATAGCTAAAAACACTTCTGGAAATACATCTTCTCAAATTAACTTTGGTACAGGACATATAGTAGGAAATGTCACTGGTGGATTAATTGAATTAAATCCTACTACTGCAGTTAAGGTATCGGCCGCGCTTGATGTTAGTGGTGCAATTACTGCAGATGGAAACATTACTGCTTATGCCTCATCTGACAAAAGATTAAAAGATAATATAGTTCCAATCTCAAATTCATTACAAAAAATTATTAAAATTGGTGGATATGAGTTTGATTGGAATGAAAACCAAGATGACTATAAAGGACATGATGTCGGGGTGATTGCACAAGAAATACAAGAAGTATTACCCGAAATTGTTACTGAACGGAAAGATGGTTATCTTGCGGTTAGATATGAAAAATTAGTTCCACTACTTATAGAAGGTATAAAAGAACTTACAAATAAAGTAGAATTATTGGAAAATGAAATAAAGAAATTAAAGGAAAAATAATTATGGCAATAGTAGGAAATCAAACATTACATGGAATACAATTAGAAAACTCCTATGTTCATATTACGCGAGTAAATTGTATAAAACAATACTCACAAGTTGGTAATGATTGGATTAAACTTTATACAATTGATTATGACTTTGGTGTATTCCCAAGTAAAACTCAATATGAATTAGAACCAAACAACCCATTAAAAATGTATTTCAGAGCAAGATTTCAAGAACAAATTGTTGAAGACGGCATAAGTGATATATGGGAACTTTCTTATAATAATTTAAAAAATCAATTATCTTTTAAAGATTTTGAAAACGATTAAATAGTTTATGGCAATACCAGCATCAGGTCCAATATCATTTGGAGATTTAAACGATGAGATAGGAAATCCAACTACAAGTCCCCTTGATTTAATTCAGGCAGGCCTTGATTTTGGATTTTCACCAGGGGCCCCTGGTTTGGATGGAAACTGGACAGATGGTGTTGCCGGATTATCAATATCGGAGTTTTATAATGGTGTTGCTGGTGGTAAAGCTAAAAATGCAGATTTTACTGCAATAGGAACTGGATATACTTTAACTTCACAAGGTTCAACACCGGTTGCACCAGGTGATACAAACCAAACTTTTTTAATTACTCAACCTGGTGCTACTGCAAGTACTTTAACTTCGGGCCCACATTCAATTCCAATAACGGTTACTGCTGATGGTACTTATGTTATAAATACAAGTGGATATGTAAACCCATCTTCTTTTTCACCGAGCTCGGGTGGAACGGGTGGAACACCGACTGTAACTCCATTTACCATAACTGTTCCAGCTCTACCTGCTTTAATACAAGGACTTCCGAATGTACCAGCACCACTTCAACCTTTAGCAACTCCAACCGGATTATATAGAGCAACTCATACGGTAGCTGATAGTTTGGTAACACCATCAAACCTTGTTGCTTTTACATTAGAAACTGCACAAATATACACTCAATACAATAACAAGGCTTTAGCAAAAACAGAAGTTACGGTTCCTTATCAGGCTGGAACTTTTAAGGTTGCTGATATTGATTGGAAATTTGGTACAACATTTTCATTATCAACTTCTGCTCCTGCAAATCCATTGCCAAATACAGATACCGGTTTTGTAACAGGTCAGGCTGCAGGAACGGGTGGAACTCAGCCATCTACTTCAAATTTTTATAGAAGGGAAGTGAATGTAACAGTTACACAAAACCCATCACCAACAAGTGCAAGAACAACTTACATCTATGCATTTGTTCCATCTTCATATATCGGAACACCTTGGTACACCGAAATGAATACAGGTGGTGGAGCATCACCAAGTACTAATTATTATTACCCAATCACCGTAACCCAACCTGCTTCACCTGCTGCTGCCAATTCTTTAACGGTAACACCAACTGCTGCTAACTTTACATATGCAGGAGGTCCACAACCATTTAGTATAAATGTTACACCTGATTCAAATTCATATACATACACACTAACTCCTGCACCGGTTGCACCAAATTATACAATTGGTAGTTTATCATCACCACAGACAGGAGATGATACTTTTACAATTACCGCAACTGCATATAGTGGTGCAAACCCAAGAACTGCTACTTTATCATTTACACATCCAGGTGGAACTACTGATTTACCAATTACACAAACTGGTATTTCTTTACAGGCTGGTGGGTATTATGCTCCAACTACAACACCAACTGACCCAGTTCCATTTGATGGGGGAACTCGTGCTTGGCCGATTGTAACAACAGCTCCACCGAATACTGCATGGACAATGACATCAAACCAACCATATGTAACCATACCTACTCCACTCGCAAGTGGTACGGGTCCAAGTCCAACTGCTGCTTATGTTGTTGCTTCTAATCCAACCACATCAACAAGAACTGCAGATGTAACGGTTGATTTTGATGTAAGTGGTACTCCTTATAAAGTAATAAGACCGGTAAGTCAAATTGGAATTCCATTTACTCCTGAAATAACAGTAGGACCAGTTAATACCTCAATTCCGTTTAATGGGGTTGCACCACTAACAACACAATATGTAACGGTTGATACAAATGTACCGTTTACTGTTGATTTTACAGGTGAAACTACCTATTGGAATAGAACACCAAGTAGTACATCATTTACAAGACCTACCCCACTTACATCACCATCTATAACTACTTTTACATTTACAACACCTGCTGCAAATGATGATTATGATTTTAGAAATGCAACATTTACTATAACATCACCGGTTGCACCCGGAACTTATGTTAGAAATTTGGTGATGAATAGAAATCCAAGTTTTGCTTACTTTGCATTCCAACATCCAACATTCCCAGCTGTTCCTGCATTTGATGGAATATTTACATATAATAGTGGACCTGGCACGGTTTCTATTAGTCCTGCAGGAGGTACTGGTAAAGCTTGGATTGTTGCACATCCAAATTTAACTTGGAATGTTTCAGTTACAACTCCTGCTCCTGGTATACCAGGTCTTCCTCTAACAATTTCACCAACATCAACCAATGGAACTGGCCCAACTCCTGCTGGTATAACTTATACTATACCAACATCAACTCCTACATCGGAACAAAGTATTTTGTGGACTTTATCTGATACTGCACCGGATGTTGTTCTTACAAATAAAACTGTGATTGGAGTCCAAGCGGCAGGACCATTGGCAGCTGCCCCAACCCCAACCCCTACTCCAACACCAACACCAACACCAACACCGGTTCCAACTTATACCGAGGTGTTCCTTGTTGCACATAGAAGTTCGGGTACAACTGCGTGTAGTAATTTCTTAACATCAATACCAACGAGTTATTGGGTTAACAACGGTGCGTTTAATTTAGCAACTGAAATGTATAGTAACAATTCGGGAACATTATTAACCACACCTGGTTATTTCTCTGATGGTAATATTTGGAGAAGATGGACGGGTAGTGCATTCACAACAGATGGAGTTTGTGCCGGGGGAATCCAATAAATTAAAAAATTATATATTTATATATAAA
>OCVQ010001942.1_pt1 | contig 14572 bp, 17 predicted proteins | sample 1539061 | NCBI WGS metagenome assembly OCVQ01 (sample SAMEA3355526, study PRJEB22509) | marine metagenome | biome: marine; feature: river plume; material: water | place: USA | collected 2010-08-08 | depth 0.5 m | reverse complement strand
TATTCAATGCGCGGATGGCCGAGTGGTCTAAGGCGGTGGACTTAAGATATTCTCATTGGATCGTAAGCAACCCACTATCATACGATGCGAGGGTTCGAACCCCTCTTCGCGCAATTCCGCTCTTATAGTGTAGTGGTTATCACTTCAGACTTTGAATCTGAAAACTCGAGTTCGAATCTCGATAGGAGCTTATGACTTGAATATGTCATATAAATAAATATTCATTTACCCAGTTAGCTCAGTCGGTAGAGCGCGTGCCTTTTAAGCCCGTGGTCGAGGGTTCGAGCCCCTCATTGGGTGTTTCATGGAAACCCACGACAGCCTTAATGTCTATATATTGACCTGAATATGTCATTAAAAGGTTCACATTGCTCTCATAGCTCAGTCGGTAGAGCGTACGACTGTTAATCGTTAGGTCTTCGGTTCGATCCCGAATGAGAGCGAATATTGTTATCTCGAATACAATATATCAAATACTTATGTGTATTATGGCGGCTATTCTAACTTCTATTCTTGGGGAGTATATCGTATTAATAATTGTATTGAGTTACCATTTAATTATTAATAAAAACATTTAAAGTTTCACCGTGTAGTTATATAACAATCTCACATACATGGCATATGTTGGCATGATTAGTAATTTTAAAAATATCCTAGAACCTTTACTAGAGCATGGGTGGCAATTTACCAAAATTGACTCTACTAATCTTCAAATGAATAAGATCTATTCTGAACTTGAAGAAATATCTATACAAGTTTCGAGCAAGTATATTCATATATCTCTTCCAATTAAGAATTCAAAATACAGTTATTATAAACGTCATGTTAATGTATCTGATTCTCTTGAGTTTATAGATAACTATATTTCTGATATCATCGTATAATATATTGTTTTCAATATGACCACAATATTTTATCTACTTACAAATAAATTTAAAAACTATTCTAAGTGTAATATACTAATGAGTTCCGAACAAACTGATAATACTGTCGCCAATGTGGTTGATACCATTGTTGATAAACTGAACTCTACTGTAGATGAATCTATTGAATTGTCTACAACCACGAATGTTGTGGTTCCTGTTGTAGAGGAAGTTGTGGTTCCTGTTGTAGAGGATGTCGCGGTTCCAGTTGTAGAGAAGGTTGTGGTTCCGGTTGTAGAGGAGGTTGTGGTTCCTGTTGTAGAGGATGTCGCGGTTCCTGTTGTAGAGGAGGTTGTGGTTCCGGTTGTAGAGGAGGTTGTGGTTCCGGTTGTAGAGAAGGTTGTGGTTCCTGTTGTAGAGGAGGTTGTGGTTCCTGTTGTAGAGGAGGTTGTGGTTCCGGTTGTAGAGAAGGTTGTGGTTCCGGTTGTAGAGGAGGTTGTTAAACAAGATGTTCCTATACTAGCAGCCGAGACAAATGAAGATGTTACGAATGAATCGGATGAGTTAATTCAACCCAATAAACGGAATGTTCTAATTGATCAAATGAGACTCCATTTGCTTACTACATTTAAACAATATACCCAAACCATGGACAAGTCTCAAATGATGAAGGTTTTAGTCAGAACGATGGAACTTATTGAAACTACCGATATTAAAGGTAAGGAACAACGAGACGTTGTCATTGAGATTTTGATTAAATTTTTAGAGTCCGACACTATCACATCTCCAAATAAAGAGACGCTGCTTTCCTTTTTACACAACGACGCTTCCGAGGTTATTGATATGATCGTTGATGCATCCAAAGGAAATATTAATATCAATGCCGTCTCACAAAAAGCTGGAAAAAGACTTTTAGCATGTATATTTAAGTGTTTTTCAACAAATAAGAATTCTGATTGAAATTATAAAAAATACATATAATAACTGTCCATGCTTTGCTGTTCAAAAGACGACATGAATATCATAATAGAGTTTGTTGTAAGTAAATTGAATTGTATTTCTTCCAATGATAACTTGACCGGTTTTTGTGTGTTTTTAATTCATTTTATTTGTCAACTTATCATCATAACTATTTTTTTATTTTATCCACTCTCTCTTCTTTATTATTTTATTGTTGTTATATGGTTATTCTGTCTCGTCTCAAATATTTATTTTAAGGGTTGTTTGGTGACTAAAATAGAAAGACATCTTTGGAAAACTAAATCGTGGTACGGACCACTGTTTGAATTGGGTAATTTAAATCAGTTACCTTGTAATACCTTAACAAATATTTCGGTGTGTTTGTCAATCTTTGTTTGTATGATTATATTCGTGCGCGTTTTATTTAAAATATGAAACGACTACATGAATATGAACACACTTAACAGTGTTAAAGTTATTTTTGTTAAATAATTAATAAAAATTAATTATTTAATTATATTTTAGTTGTCCTGTAGTATGATTTGGTTGATTATAATTTAATGTGATTTATTAATGAAATCACTTATGCTTAAGCAGCACCGGCAGCCTTGGCAGCACCAGCAGCGGCACCAGCAGCGGCACCAGCAGCACGACCCATGGCGGCAGCACGACCAGCAGCCTTGGCGGCACTAGCGGCAGCACCGGCGGCCTTGGAAGCGGAAGCACCACGAGCAGCAGATGCGGCTTTGCGGGCAGCCTTGGCGGCACCCTTGGCAGCAGAAGCAGCAGCACCTGCCGCTCTGGAGGCAGCCTTGGCGGCAGCCTTTCTTACCATTTTAGCTCTGCTAGCAGACTTCTTTGCGGAAGCACTAGCCGAACGACGAGCACTGCGTGCGCGTCCTCTGGACGCAGATCTTCTTTTCATTGACTTTGCCATTATATATATAAACACGACAAAAAAATATAAACGAACATGTGAATTTACTCCCGTTTAATTATTCCCATAACTTTCCTTTTTTATTTCTCCTTTTTTATTTCTCCTTTTTTATTTCTCCTTTTTTATTTTTCCTAAATTAATTTACCATATAGTATCTGTATTATGCCACCACATCCCATCCCCCTTCTCAACTCCATATATTTCCCTAAAAATCGGTAATCTAGCTAAAGGACAGTTACATCTATATTTTTCCAAGGGATGTGGATTCTGTTTTAATTGAGCGGGTACTGCCTCGTCGAATATTTTTTGTCTTGATTGAATCGCACTATAAGTATAAAATGCTTCTAAAGAAAGATTCTTTATCAATGGTATATCTTTATGGATTAATTGGAAATAGAATAAATATTCTTCTGCCAAGGCGAGTCCAGATATATCTGCTAAATCCTCTCCTACTCCAATTTTAGCATCAAACTTTATTCCATCACGAGCAGCAAATGTTTCATACTGTTTTACTACATCTTTGATTTTACTATTAAATATTTTTTTATCATGGTCTGTCCACCAATTATTTAAATTTCCATCTTCATCAAACTTGCTACCCATATCGTCTAAACTATGACTTAATTCGTGACCTAATGTGTAGCCTAAATAAGCCAAGTTATACTCTATTCCTCGCTGCCCTAAATCTAAAAACGGCTTTTGTAAATAAGCCATGGGTACATATATTGAATTGCTTGTTGGACGATAGTACGCATTTACCATATAAGGTTGAGTTCCCACTAATTTAAACTCATTCCAATCTATTTCAGGTATATCGACAATTCCGTTTCCTTCCAACTCTATGTAATTATTTTTTTTCCACATTGACAACAAATTCATATTATGCCACGGATCATCCTCTTTGTAATTTAATATTGGATCTTCACGCATATCCTTTGGCCGACCTACAACCACTTCTAACTTCTTTAATTTTTTTAACGCAGTTCGCTTCGTGGTTGGCGACAACCATGTGTTTTTTTCAATCTTTTTGATAAAGATATATTTTAAATCTTCTACCATGTTTGTTACATACTTTTCTTTTAGAGGGTCTACATGATGATTTAGATATAATTCTGATAACAATGTATTGAATGTAAATGACAATGGAAATATCGGATATAGATCCTTGGGCATCCTTACTGGCTGACCTTTTACAAACTTTCCGTAAAAATCGTAATATATTTGAGTCCAATCCCATTGAAATCGAATCATTTGTTTATACCAAATAAATAACCAATATGTTTTCCATTCCTTACTTGCCCATCTCTTTTTCAATAATTCGGTCGTACATTTCAGCGCGTTTAGACTTGAACAAATTACCTTTTTGGGAGGAGTTTTGTACCCTAGATTTTTTGTAAATAATGACCAATTAAAACCGTAATCTTCTTCCAACTCTTCTTTTGTTAGAACATTGTAGTAATCCGGATTTTCATTCTTTATCTTATTACATCCCATTACATTCAACAACTCTACTTCCACATTCCACACATCTTCTGCTTTATAATCACGATATTCGTCTGGCAAAACTTGTTTAAATACATTGGTAATGAATTCCAAATATTTCTCTCTGAACACCGATTTAAATGTTTTGGTTTTTGGCGGGTCGTTCGGATCATCTATATAAATAAAATAGTCATAGATCCCTAGTTGAGGGGGACTCAGATGACTTATATACTTTTTAACATTCTTTTCGTCTGGCATTACTGACCAAACTATTGGTGACTGCCATCCGTAGATCTCTCCACTTGATGCGTATGCTAGTAGTCCGTACATGTCATGTGATTCGATAAAATGTTCCACTGATTCCTTTATCGCATAGGTATGTTTTAATCCAGTGGATACTTTTGCGTTACTTATACATTTGTAGATGGCCTCTATCGCATTTGCCTTTTTTGAATTCGGGTTCATTTTTATATATTCTTTCACATAGCCCATTATTTCCTTATATACCTCGTCCTGTACAACTCTAAAATCGTCGACCTCGACATAGTATTTGGGGTCTTTTACTAATGTCTTTGTTGCCTCGTCTAACCATTGATAATTGATATAATCATAGTAGTCATTTTGGGGTTGATATTTAGGGACCCTTTTTAACTCGCCAAACTCCTTTTTTAAGACTTTATTATAATCTTTATATTGTCTTAACTCTTTCGGAGAACTTCTTAATATCTCCCGGTTTTCGTCTCTAAATAAACGCAAATTTAATGGACCACTTAACATTACTTTATTTACATGATCAGTTGAACCCGTAGTACTTCGGAATGACCCGGATGCTTTGTTGACTCTTGTATGCTTTGACGATTTTGCTTTTTTGTGTGAACGCCTTTTTTGGGAATGCTTATTTCTTGATATTATTTTCTTATTTATCGTATGTTTTCTCCCCATTATATATTATAACCGTAAAAAAATATATATATATTTATATCTTACATACTAAAATACGACCCTACTAAATAAACCTAGTTTCCCACTAATTACTTTATACTGTTTTTGTGTTTTGTTTACCATGATGTAGTATATTCATGATCGTCATCAGAGTCACTCTCGTAATCTGCCCAATTCATTATGGGTTTCTTCTTAGGAGGGACATATTCTTGTTTCGGCATAACGGCGACAGCAGTCTCGACGAATGATTGGCACGGTTCAGTCATTGTCGTATTTGATGAGGTTAGTTCTACTACCGGACGCGGAGAAGGAATTGGAACTGCCTTTGATACCATGGCTGCCCATCCAGTTAAGGTCGCGCTCGGGGCTGTCTTGTTTGAAATTTGAGGATACTCATCCAGTGCTTTATTATTACAGGTATCCACATCTTCTTCATCGTCTGATTCATCCAATGCCATAAAATATCCAGTCTTACCAACTGGTACTGATTTTGTGGCAGCGACAATTGGACGACTATTTTTAGATTCATATACCAGATTCATGTCTTTTTTTACCTTTTTTACTTGAGTAGACTTTTCTTTCAAAACACCGCAATACTTTACTGTATGACCAAAACCATGACAGTATCTACACTCTATGCTCTTTATTGTTGGACATACAATTGTTCCCTGTCCACCTGTTTCACTCTTTACAAAATGAGATCTATATTCATTTTCTAACTTACCCGCATCGAAACATACCTTACAGAATGGTTTATTGTTCTTTCTGCTATTGTTGTTGGTGTTGCTGTTCTTGATACCTGACATTATTTAACTGGGGTGTTTTCTTAAAACGATTGATTGTTTGATACTTACTCATTAATTGTAGTTACTACTTCAATTTTTTTATTGCTAGTAACATCCGTCTATCTGTATAAAAAAAGTATACTTACTTAAATCATTACATATAATACCACCAAATCTTATTCCTCTTATTCTTCTTATTCTTCTTCCTCTTCTTCGTCTGACTCCCACTCATCCTCGTTTGTTTGATGCGCAATTATACTCTTACTTAACCCAATACTGTATACTCGTAGCATATTCTTTAAACACGCTCTCGGACTATCAAACATCATTATTGAATTTAAATGATCTTCACATGGAAATAGCTCTATCTCATCCTTGATTATTTCTACACATGTCTCCAATGTTAGCGCCTCTGTATTCTTTGGTTTTTCTTCCTCTATGTTTGTGCGACACAATGGACATCTGTTGTTATTTTTTAATGATATAACCAAACACGAAAGGCAAAAACTGTGTCCGCAATTTGTTTTCGCGAAATTCTTGTTGCTATTCAATGTTTCCATACAAATGGCACAATCTCCTTGTTTGTTATTCTTATTATTGCTAGCATCCTCTTTATTGTTATTCCCGATTTCTTGTACTGCGACACTTGATACTTTACTGGATTCAAATGCGCTCATCTTATATAGATAATTGATTCAATTTAATTACATCACACAATTTGATAAAAAATAGTTCAATTTTTTTTATCAAATTTGGAGAACAAAAAATACGCGGTTACATATTCAACTACTACGATAGATAAGTAGTTAGTTAGTCGTTGTTTTAGTTTTTATTTGTTGATTTTATTTTTGTCGGTTTAATTCTGCGGGGTAGTTCTTGTTATGAATGTCAATTCTTCGTCATTGTTGAATACATCGGCTGGTTGAAATTCAGATAATATTGTCTCCAAATTTAACAGGTCTTCGTCTAATATCCACTCACTATCTAGTGTCATATCTGGTATATTATCTATTATCATATCTGATGTGTCATCTTCTATTATATTTAACACGGTTGACATGCTTGAAACATTTGACTGCTCTGAAACTACTCCATTACGATGATGCCGAATAATACTAATCTCATTACTTCTACACGATGCCATATATTCATCGTTGTCTATTATCGATGCTCTACACATCGGACAACTATTTTTTTTCATCACTGTTTTTACAAAGCAATCCGAACAATATTTGTGTCCACATTTTGTCGTACAACAGTTTACTATTCCGAGCGTCTCCATACAAACCGGACACTCTGTTATTTCTACCCCCACTTTTAAACTTACTAGTTCTCTTTTTAATGCGCATAATTCTTCCTCTCTACGAGAATGTTTTAACCTCCACGTGCTTTTAAACATTATTACTAGTTGGATCTTCGGGTAACTTGTCTTTAATCCAGTTAAAGCAGCTATCTTTTTCAATATTTTTATCGACATCTTGTTAAAATCTGGCTCCTCTGCGCTGTAAAGAATCTTATCCAAGTCATTATCTATGTTACAGTCGCTTATGTTGTGCTTGTCGCTTTCACAATAAGAACACTTTACCATTCCTTACTCTATTTCGTTTATATTTATATCTTGACGATGTTAATATGTATTAAGTTACTCATTTTAGTTTCATTAAAAAAACTTCAATTTTTATAATCAGCTTTACATCGCATACACCCATGTCCCATCTCATTCGACGAATTCGTCCCATCCATTCTCGTAACAATCGCATTGAGCATTGCCATCCCATATACGATTACAATATTCGCATAGATGTGCGTTTCCTAACTTTACATCTATTAAATCTGTTGACTTTATATTCCATATACAAAACTCTAGGTGACACGGAATACATAAGTTATATTTATTTTCAATTCTTTCACAATGTATACACATTTTTTTTTCGCAGTAGTCGCATGATTTCATCTCTACAGTCGGTGTATAACATAATTGACATTTATTAAAGTCCTTATCAACATTACCGTCGGCGTTCTTATTATTACCGATGGAAGACATTCTGTATACTGTTGCTATGTATAACCGTTTATATCCTCATCATTCTTTTTCAATTTTAATATAATATATATTTAAATCTTCAAATAATATATATGAACACGATCGTTAGATATATTCTGTCTATTATTATTGGTAGTGTCGTCGGGTTTGTCGGAGGATTCCAAGGTATCGCCGGTGGGTTTTATATTTCCATGTTATTGATTGCTTCTGGAATTGCTAAAAATCAACGAATGGCTGCAGGTACTACTCTTTTGGCCATTTTATTCCCTATTTCAATGGGAGCTGTTTATGAATATTGGAAGTCTGGAGATGTAGACATTCCTGTCGCACTCATCGTTACATTGTTTTATACTATTTTCGCCTGGTTCGGAGCGAAAGCAAATGTAAGTGTTGATGAAAAATATGTAGTATTGAGTTTAGCGTCATTATTATTTTTAACATCAATATATTTCTTACATAAATATTACGAGTTGGTTAAAGGTCGCGGTAAATAAATACTTCATTCATTAGATACATTCATACAACTCGGTTTATAATATAAACACAGTTAAATCACATTAAACAAAAATAGAATGATATACCAAATGAGATCCAATAACAGAGTAGTAGAGAGAATAGAATAAAAGAATTCTTTTTACAATTAATTACTAGTATAAACAATATAACTTCAACATATTTATAACGTATTATCTTATAAATATGTTTTTGATAAATCGATAAATATATATATGTCACTTCTATCTTCGCTTGTATTTGCGAGTATTATATAATGGGTTCTTTGTTGACCTGTTGGTTTTACGCGGCTTTCTCGTTTTCCCTTTTCCTTTTCCTTTTCCTTTTCCACCTCTCGATCGAGGTAGAGGAGACATGAGTGTATTTTCCTCCTCGCATTTTTGTGTACCCATATTAGAACGAATCCAATCATCACTCACTGGTTCTCGTGTCATTGGGTTTGTTTTACTATTTTTAAACCATTGATTTAATGTTTTACGACTATAACACACTTTCGGCTGTCCTTCTAATTTGACAGCGTCTTCTCTATCCACTGTTTCAAGTGAAATAGGATCCTGTGGGGTCTCATTACCTTCGTCCATACAGTTATTGTATTCCGCTTGAGACATACATTTCGGTACTAAATCTGGTGAAGAAAATTTGTTTAATAATTCCACGATTTCAAGATGTCTTCTCGTACTTGCTAACATAAGAGCCGTGTTATTATAGTTATCTTTCACATTTAGGTCAGCACCATTTTTTAGTAATATTTTAACGATCTCAAGATGGCCTTCTCCACTTGCCACCATAAGAGCCGTCATACCAAGAGCTTCTTTCGTATCCACGACCGCACCATTTTCCAATAATAATTTGACGATTTCAATGTATCCGAACATACTTGCCAATATCAGCGCTGTTTCACCATTTTTATTTTGTACATTGACATCCACACCATTTTCCAATAATAATGTAATGATTTCTACATTTTCTTCCATAACAGCAACCATAAGACCAGACATACTCTGGTCAGGTTCTTTCACATTTACATCGGCACCAGCGGCTATTGCTTGTTCGACGCTATCAATTTCACCAAGTACAATTGCGTCTAAAAGATATTTATCCTTTTCTTCTTGTGTCCCAGCTCCACCCCTCTGTTTTTTTGAACGAGTATTTCTAGATTTATTTTTTCTTTCTTTCACTTTGGTCATTATTTACTTTATACATAGAATTTTTTTTATACTTTCTTTCGTTTCAAACGCTGATGAGTTTCTATAGTTTTGTATTTTATGTTTTGCGTTGTTTGTGTCGGGAATTTCTTACGCCACTACCACCACTACCCGTGGATAAACTATGCGGTCTATAATATACTTGAGCGTTATTTGTAAATAAACTACGCATAGTAATAATTCGTGTTGATGGTGGCGTGAGCATGGGCGTGGGAGTGAGAGCGGGCGTAGAATATGGGTATAAAAAATATACGCCAAATCCAATATCATTCAAAGTAGTACCGGTAGTATACGGTCCACCATTTGGCGAGGGATTAATTCCATCATAGACATTTGTTAAAATATTCCAAGATGAAATACCGTTTACCGTCATTACTGTATACGGGTCAGTGTAATCATTATAACCAATCACATTTGTTAGAGAGGGATATCCATTTGTTATTGCTTCTGCTGCCCCTTGAGTCGCGTCTATTACATTACTAAAGTACATAATTGAGAATGCGATACCAACATGAAACCCAGATTCACTCATAGGTCCAATCATTAAACGCTCACTATTCCCGGTGTTGATAGTAGAATGAGCAACACCTTCGTTAAAAATATGAGCATCACCAGCAGTGATTGGGTATGATTGTCCGTCTATGATTAAATTTCCAACACTATCTGTTAAATACAACAAATAAGTGTTGTTAAAATGTTTCTCACCTTTATCAATATGGGGAGCAGTGTCTCCTTTAATCCATCTCATCGGAATTGATGTAATATGAGTTAAATTAACACCCAACCCAGTTTCTAGCTTATTTTTAATTATATCAGACAAACGAATCGAAAAATCTACCTTTTGTAGCGTTGAAAGTTTTTCCTTATTGGCTTTTACAATAGGATTGTTTAATATATCTACAATTTCATTAGACGAAAGCAGATGAGAGATCATATATATATATATATAATATATATAAATAATCGACATTCGAAACAACAATATACCTTAACATAATTCTTTCTCACAAAAAGGTAAATATAGTAATAAATAAATCGCATAATAAATCATGATTGAATTTACAACCCAACACCACATTGAACCAATCGTTTTATCTTTATAATAATTGTAATAAGAAATAAAGAATAAAACAATACCAAATAATAATCCATAAAAATTTTGGGTATAAATAAAACTAAATAAAAAGAAAAATAACCATCCAAAGAATAATAGCATATTTGTATCAAAAAATAACCATACCAAATGGCCTCTATTACTTACTTGCGATTTCATATTATCAGTAATAAATTTATAGGTAAAATATGGAATAAACATTGCTGTATATGCAATGAGTAAATTATTTCTTACGGATATATTCGATAAAATCATAAGACTAATAATTGGCTGAATAAAGATTAACACTGCTGCCATCGTAGAAAAAATGTGATTATAAAATTTATTATTAATATTGCGCCAAATAAAAAATTCTATCAGTTGCATAGAAATAAACGAAACGAAAAAAAGGTAAATCCACGGACTGTTAAAATATTTAATCTTGTATTGTGTGTATGTATTATTGTATAAAATAAGCGATAATACAAAGCTGCTGAATAAAAAGGTATTCAAAGACACCTGTTCGTTCCAACACATTATTATAATGTCATGAGACTTTATTTCAGAAATATATAATATTACAATAATGTATTATTCCCGGTTTTTGTAGACTGGCTTATTTCTCTTCCGTCTGGTACTCAATTGTTACAATTACTTCCATCTTCATAGCATGGTACATTATGTATTGTCCAATTACCTGGAATCGCATACGCACATGTTTTCTCAATACCCAACTGATTTTCACCTAATACTAGTCTCATAAAACCGAGCTCACCCCAATAACTTCCCCATGAATTTCGGATTATCCAATATTGTTTACCTAAGTGATCATCATATCCCCATCCAACCACTGATATAATGTGGTTGACCATTTTTAGTTTATTGGGTAAATTCAAAACACCCCCGCTATATTCTACAATCTCTTCCGCATTTATTCCACATGCGATTGGGCCATTTTTATAAATCTCGGACATCATATTCGCACTATCTCTTATCGCACCATAACTAGATATTGTTGCGTGAGGATATTCTATAATCGGATTACAGGTTCCTCCTCGAGAACTAAATGTGTCACATGTTTTACATATGTTTACTGGTGTACACTCAAAATTCTTTTTATTTTTACACCCTTCTTCATTTGAGTCTGAACTACACGCTTGATAAACCATACAATCTTCGTATGGAATCGATCCGTATGCCTCGATTGCCTTATATGTGGCTAGATGATCTCCGCCATTACAACTTCCGCCCATTTGACAGTTCAATAGGAATTGAATACTCAAGTTTATATCAGGCCATGCCGCCTTGCGCGCGATTTTGATTCTATCTGCGAGCGCACTTATACTTCCATGTGCCCAACAACTTCCACAATACACAGGTATGTGTTGATTTAAATTTTTTGTCAAATAATTTACATTATCTACATTACTCCATGTAAATGATTGAGGTAATTCAATACTGTCTAAATTGGTCGTTTTAAGATATGATTCTATGTCCATAACGGGGATATATTCATTCATTCGTGCGAAGATACTTATATAACCAGTGATCGTTACAGTTAAAAACGAGAGAATTCTAAACATCATCATTTTATATATACATGTTATAAATTTACTTTTATACCAATAGTTCAGAATATGAAAACGATTGATCCTTTTCGGCCAACGACAATGCTCTATTATGGCAATATATCCCAGCTGCGATTATGATAACACCCCCTGCTACCAGGACGATATTATAAACCAACTGAGTTGTCATTCTATATGAGAGAATAAGACGATTTCTTTATTTTTTATTCTGATATATTTGCTGTATTCAGATACCGGTTAATCGTTCTTCCATACATAAGTATCTTCATTTTGATACTGTGCGACCATACATCCGACCCCCTCAACGGAACTATTCTCAACGGACCCTAGTCCAATCCGGTGACAGTATATGATGTGCGGTGGATGTCGGTAACCGGAAATGAGTTACATAACGGGAAATGAGTTACAAATTGGTGTACATGTCTTTTGCTATTGGCTTTCCATCGGCTTTCAAATGGCAATGGCCCTCTATTTGCGTATTTGTGGATAACATATGCCCAAATGTTTGCCAAATTTGGGTCTATTTTGAATGAAACCATCGCACAAACTTGGAAAACTGATAAAAAAATTGAAGTATTTTCTCCACTTGATAGTGAATTATCATTAAACTTTAACTAGTTCTTAAACTGTATTAAACCATGTCATCCCCAGTGTCTTCTATTCCATCGTTCCTCAAGAGTTTGTCTTGCTTGGCAAAAGAAAATCGGGTAAATCCCAAGGTCGTTCGTGCGAATAAGTTGGCCAAGGCTAAGCGCGCGAAGATGGCAGTCAAGGCGTTTGCTGTTGTTCAGAAAACCCGCGCCAAGTTGGAGAAGGTAGCCGCCAAGGAAGCCGCGAAGGAAGCATCGAAGTTGGAGAAGGTAGCCGCCAAAGAAGCAGCGAAGTTGGAGAAGGTAGCCGCCAAAGAAGCTGCTAAGTTGGAGAAGGTAGCCGCCAAAGAAGCAGCGAAGTTGGAAAGGGTCGCCGCGAAGGAAGCCGCGAAGGAAGCCGCAAAGTTGGAGAAGGTAGCTGCCAAAGAAGCTGCCAAGGAAGTCGTCAATGTAGAGAAGGAAGCAGTCAAAGAAGCCATTAAAGTAGAGAAGGAAGCCGTCAAGGTAGAGAAGAAACGCGCCAAGACCGCTTCCAAGAAGAGCAATCTGGACAGTCGCATTGATATTATCCAAACTATCTGCGACAATCTCAAAAACAATCATCCCGACTCAATCCCACACAACAGAACGGTCGTAGCATAAAGAAGTTAGGTAGATAGATAGATAGATAGTTGCTGTGTTATGTTCGTATTAAAGTAGTAACAAAAAAGTTGGCCAACGCCTTTTTCACTGAAAAAATTGAAGTATTTTTTTACTCATCTGGATCAGCATCCAAATACTTATTCAATTTAAATTGTATAATGTCACTAGCTTGTAATTTATGCTTCCAGTCTGGACACACTAGACGCACTTGTGGGAAGTGGGAATTTCTCGAAGAATTCCGCCAAACTATTCGGCATACCGATACTTCCATACTCGGGCCACCTCTCACCCCACCCACCCACTCCGTGTCAATATCTACACCACCCCGCCTTTATAGACAATTGACTCCTGAGTTTAATCATGATCTATCCTCCAACACAACATTCGACCGCGTGGACCTTACATCTGAAATGGATGCCGCCGGTTCCACCTCCACGCACAACAATATTCCCAACCAATAGAACTCGCTCATAGTACCGTCTTTACACATCGCATCATTTAACTTCACATATCTGCTGTCTTACTTGAAGAATGGGACAAAAATATAAAAAGTTAATAATATAATAAAATTTATTATATTATCAAGCACAACAGTCAGCACTAGACAATATATGCGTTTAATTACACCGACCTAACAGAAGAATGAGACAAAATCCCAATAAAAATTAAAGTGATGTAAAATCAATCGGCAACCTTTTTTATTGTCGTTCGTATTACTTAATCCTATAACTTAATACGATCGAAGGTTCAGATAAGAGAAAATGTTTAATAAATATCACAGTGTTAGATAAATATTAATTTACTTCTTGTGTGTCTTCTTAGCAGACTTGCGCGACTTGCGAGACTTGCGAGACTTGTGCGACTTCTTGCCACCTTTGTGCGTCGTCCTATACTTGCTAGTACCATAGTTGTGGACCCTCCCAGACC
>OCVQ010001940.1_pt1 | contig 14578 bp, 12 predicted proteins | sample 1539061 | NCBI WGS metagenome assembly OCVQ01 (sample SAMEA3355526, study PRJEB22509) | marine metagenome | biome: marine; feature: river plume; material: water | place: USA | collected 2010-08-08 | depth 0.5 m | reverse complement strand
GCAAGATAAAGAAGCTTGGTGGTGTGACCTTTCGGAGCTTGGTGTTGAGATAAAAAGAGAAGAAATAATTAATAAAATAATACTAGGATTCTTAAATTTCAAAAATGATAATACTGTTATAAAAAATAAGTGGGAAAGTTCTTGCATGCATTTACAAAAAAAAATAAAAATCATTCAAGATGGTAATATCATAGATGAAGGGGCTTTCAAGGGTATCAATGATGATGGTAGCTTGCTTCTCCAAAGCAAGAATAATTTAAAAACATACCATTTTGGTGAAATATCAATAATAGGAGTTTACTAATGATCCATTTTTTAAAAAAAATAAATTTAGACAAGCCTATTCCCGACGGGCATAGAGAAATAATTTTAGGAGCAGGTTGTTTTTGGGGAGTGGAAAGAAAATTTTGGGATCTGAATGGCGTTTATTTAACTTCAGTGGGGTATTGCGGAGGTGAATTGAATAATCCATCTTATGAAGATGTTTGTAGTGGAGAATCAAATCATGCTGAAGTTGTTAAAATTTATTACAACCCAGATGTAATTAAATTATATGCTTTGATGGTTGTGTTTTGGGAGTGTCATGATCCTACTCAAGGAATGAGGCAAGGTAATGATATTGGAACTCAATATAGATCTATTATTAACTGTTGTCATGATGAGGATCTTAGCATTTTGCAAGAGTCTAAAAACAAGTATCAGTCAGCTTTAATAAAAAATGGCTTCAGTGAAATAACCACTCAGATAGTTGAAAATCAAAAATATTATCTAGCTGAAGAATATCACCAGCAATACCTAGCTAAAAATCCAAATGGTTATTGTGGTATTGGAGGTACAAATTGCCCTTTCCCAAAATAAATATTTGTATATAATAATCAACTTCGCCACCTTAGCTCAGTTGGCTAGAGCAGTTGATTTGTAATCATCAGGTCGTCAGTTCGACTCTGACAGGTGGCTCCAAACATCAAAACCCATCTCTAAGATGGGTTTTTTTATCTATATGTATTTGGTTTATCTAAATTTTTTATATATCTTTCTTGCAATCTAAGTGATCTTGTCATTAAGCTTAAATCAACTCCATTAATAAAAACTTTCTCCGGTATGCTCGAAGGTTCAAGAGGGTCGCTAGACCATATTATAAGATCAGCGGATGCTCCTTTCTTCAATACTCCTTTTGAACTGATACCAAAAGCCTCAGAAAAGTTACTTGTTAGCGCCTTGATTGCTCCGCCATATGACATACCATTTGCAACTGCAACACCTGCCCCTTGTCTAATAAGATGATAATTATGATCTCGCGGCGCATTAAACATTAAAGATATTCCAGCCTGCTCAAGCCTCGCAGATGCATTTATATTTGATGCAAGCTCATCAAAGGAATTTGGAATATTGTTAATTGGATTAACAATTAAAGGTATTTTACTTTCAGCAATTTGAGTTGAAACCAGAGTGGCCTCTTGCGCACCCATAATGATAAGGTTTAAGTTATATTTTTTCTTCAATTTGATCAATTTAAGAATATCAGATGCTCTGTTAGATTCTATAATGAGTGGAAGCCTGTTATTGGCAAGTTTGTAAAGCGCTTTCATATCGCGCACCTGAAGATTTAGATGGTTGACTATAGGCATGTCATTCATAAAACTTATTATTTCTATATCTGATTCAATGACTTTTGAATCAATGGAGAATGCTAAATCTAATATATCTTCCATTAATGCAAATGTCTCAGCTCTAGACTTGGAAGAGCTTCCTCCAACTCTCCCAATCATTACCATATCTTTTTCTCCAGATATATTGAGGTCGCTATTTAGATCAAAAAATGAACCCAAGCCGCCAATTGGACTCGATGAGGTTTTTGGAAGTGACAATGCAGAAGTTATTCCATTAGCTCTATTCCATGGAATTAATGTTGAATTTGGGTTAAACGCATCAAATATGGAGAATCCAATATTATAAATTTTAGGTGAGTCATCTCTTGTTACGCTAAGTGAGCCAATTTCAACAATCCCTATTTCTGTATCTGGGGCAATAAAACCAGGTGTGACTATTTTGCCATCTGCATTAATAACCTTCTTGGCATTAGATATATCATTGGAAATACTTATTATTTTGCCACTTTTTATTAAAATATTTCCAAAATATGGTTTGTCTGATTGGCCATCATAAATATTAGCATTTGTAATAAGCACTTCATCCGCATATGCGATGTGGTTGAACAGAATTAAACAAAAACCAATATATATTTTAAGAAACTTAGAAATATTCATTACTCGTCTATCCTATTTTTTACTGGGTTTAATATGCCAATATCAAAATCTGAAGCAGGCTCGAGACCCAATTCTCTGTCATAAGCAAGGGCACCATCTATGTAAACTTTTTCAGCAAGAGAATAGACGCTAAATGGATTTTCACTCCATAAAACTACGTCTGCATTCTTTCCAACTTTTATAGATCCTGTTACATCGTAAATGCCTGCCGCTCTAGCAGGATTACTTGTTATCCATTTCATTGCTCTAGCCTGAGTTATGTCAAATCCTGCTCTAACTCCTGCAGCTAAAGCTTTGGAGGCCTCTTGATTTAAATGCTGAATTCCTATCTCGCTATCAGAATGAACTATAGCGCAACCAGTTCCATTTCTAGCCTGATCTACAATTGCAACATTTGATTGAACCATGTCATAAGCCTCATGTTTGAAACCCCACCAGTCTGCCCATAATGCTGCGCATATATTATTGTCAGCTAATAAATCTGCTATTTTATATGCCTCAACTGCATGATGAAAAGCTGTAATTTTATAATCAAATTCATTGGCTATATCAATCATCATTGCCATCTCTTCAGCTCTGTAGCAATGATTGTGAACTAATATCTCTCCTCTTAAAACTCCTGCCAGCGTTTCAAGCTCTAAATCCCTTTGCGGCCTGTATCCCATTTCTTTGGCATCTTCAGATTTATTATCATACTCGTCTAACCTACTTAAATATCCCGATGCTTTAATCCAAGATTTTCTATATCCTGCAACATTGCCCATTCTTGTTGAGGGTGCCTGGCCTCTATTTTTTTAAACTCTTTTTGGATTTTCGCCGCAAGCCATTTTTAATGAGTGTGGTGCTCCTGGAAATTTCATTGAATTAATTGTATTACGCTGAACATTTTTTGCTGTCACGCCCCTGCCACCAATTAAGTTTGCTGAGCCTGGCAAAACATGAAATGAAGTTACTCCACCTTTTAGAGCAAGAGCAAATTGTGGGTCTTGGACCCATATTGAATGTTCTGCCCAAACGTCAGCAGTTACAGGACTTGTGGATTCATTGCCATCAGAGCTGGTTGTTACAGATGGTGCTGGATAAACACCCATATGAGAGTGAATATCAATTATGCCTGGTGTTATCCACTTATTAGTTGCATCTACAATCTCTAAATCCATAGATCGTGGCAAGTCTTTTCCTATAGCTACAATTTTTCCATCTTGTAAAACGATATCTGTATTTAGAAACTTGTTGCCATCGCCATCAAAAATATTTCCATTCTTAAGGAGTACGTTGGAATGTGGCATTGGAGTATAAGTTGATTCAAAGGGAGCGTTTTGAGATACCGCAAAAATTGAAAAAAAGAAAGCTAAAAAAAAGCTAAAAATATTATTCATATATATAATTTTCATATAAATAGTATATGTTGTTAGAACTTTAAATTAAATACCATATAATCTGGATAGATCATACTTATTTCTCATTTAAGCAATATGGATAAAATAATAAATAAACTGAAAAATGACATAGTTGAAATAACTTTTAAATCGCTTAAGAGCCAAAGAGAGATAACTGAAAAATGTACCCTGCTGCCTTCAGAAATACCAAATAATTTTTCAGTTAAGCAAAGCAATGACTCTGATTCAATTCTTTGTTACTTGGTTGATCAAAAAAGATGGGAAGATATTAATAGAAAAACTATAATTAGTTTTAAATAATGCATTTAACGTAAATGAAATCATATCAAGTCACAGGAAATGGTTTGCCTCTTGAAGAAGTAATTTCTGATAAGCCAACTCCTAAGGGCAAAGAAGTCTTAATTAAAACTATTGCTTGTGGAGTATGTCACTCTGATGTGCATATTCATGATGGTTACTTTGATATTGGTAATGATAAAAAGATGGCTTCTCGTCTTGTCCAGCCTTTGGCAATGGGTCATGAGATATATGGTGAACTTGTTGAAACCGGAGAAGATGTTCATGATGTTGAAATAGGTAAAAAATATGTTGTTTATCCATGGATTGGTTGCGGAGAATGCAAAGAATGTAAAAATGATATGGAGCATTATTGTGGCCCATTTACAGCACAGAATTTAGGAGTCTCTGTGAATGGAGGCCATGCAGAATATGTTTTAGTAAAAGATGCAAGATATCTTTTTGATGCTGGCGATACACCTGAAGAGTTGGCTGGTAGTTATGCCTGCAGAGGGCTTACCGCATATAGCGCTCTTAAAAAAGCTGATCTGAAATCAGGGCAAAGCAATCTTGTAATAATTGGTGCAGGAGGGCTTGGTCTTTTAGCCCTTAAAATAGCTAAAGCTGCTTTCAATATTGAGCCTATAGTAGTTGATATTGATGATCAAAAGCTTCAAGCAGCAAAAAAATCTGGTGCTAGAGAGGTTATTAATTCAAAAAATGAGGGGGCCTCAGAAAAAATCATAGAGCTAACAGATGGGTCAGCTGGTGCAGTTATTGATTTTGTTGGGTCTGAATCATCAGTAAATTTTGGCTACAAACTTTTTGGATATACTAAAGGTGGCCAATATATTCTTGTAGGCCTTCTTGGTGGTCAGTTTAGTCTCCAGCTCCCGTTACATACATTTACAGCAAGAACTATTACCGGCACATATGTCGGAAGCTTGAAAGAGATGGGAGAATTGATGGAATTAGTAAAGTCTGGAAAAATTGACCCTGTACAGGTTGAGTCTAGACATATCTCTCAAGCAACTGATACACTACGTGACCTTAAAAATGGTGATATACCTGGAATGGTATGCTTAAAACATTAATACTTATAATAGATGAAGAAATATAAAAACAATATATTGCTAATATTAGCTGGATTGCTTTTTGTTACATCTATCTCAGCTGACTCTTTGATCCATGATCATTTCCATCAGAATGAAAGTTCATTTAGCTGTGAATACTTCGAAAATAAGTCAGTTGATGCTCCAGATCTAGCCCCAATACATATTCAAAGATATTTTTCTAAAAAAGTTTCTAACGAACTAAGAAATCATCTTGTTCTATCATTTTTTCGAATCTTTAATTCAAGGGCTCCGCCAAAAATTTAATTTAATTTTTTTTTAATTTTAATTTTTAGGAGTTCATATGAACAAAATTTTTAACGCTTTTATAGTTTTAATAGCGATTCAATCGAGCGATGCTTTTTCACAGCAAGTTGTGGAAGAGACGGTCGTGGTCACATCTGCTTTGGTGGATATAAATACTATTGATAAACCTCTATATGTTATTGATGGTGATGAAATATTAGATGGTCCAACATCAAGTCTGGGTGCTGCAATTGACGGATATTTAGGAATTTCAATTGCCGATTACGGTTCAGCTGTTGGACAGCCAATAATTAGAGGGATGTCTGGTTCTAGGGTCAAGATCCTTAAAAATGGAATGGTTAATAGAGATGTTTCATTTCTAGGTGCAGATCATTTAAATGATTTAGATTTAAATGATATATCTCAAATTGAAATTGTTAAGGGGCCTTCATCACTACTATATGCAAATGGATCTATTGGAGGAATTATTAATGTGGTTGATGATTGCATAGCACAAATGGATTTCGATGGCGCTGAGTTTGCAGCAGGCTATGAAACACAGTCAGTTAATGATGGTAGTACTGAATATTTTAACTATAAAAATAATCTAAACGGCTTTAATGTAAATTTTGGGTATAAAAACTCAGAATTTGGTAATTACGATATCCCTAACGGAGCAGTTATGCATGAGGAGCATCATGATGAAGAGCATGAGGGTGAAGAGCATGAAGAACATGAAGAAAATATGGGTTATATAAATAATTCAGATTACATGTCTGAGGCAACTAAATTTGGTATATCCAAAACTGGTGACTGGGGCTATATTGGTCTTTCTGTTGATAATATTGAGAGCATGTATGGCATTCCCTTCCATGGTGAAGAGCATGACGAGCATGAAGGTGAAGAGCATGAAGGTGAAGAGCATGAGGACGAAAGAATATTCTCAACTACTGACTCAGAAAGTATTACTTTGAAAGGATCCTATAATACTAATGGCTCATTATTTAATAAAGTGGATTACACATATAGAAAATCAGATTATTCATTAACAGAGCAGCATGCTGAAGAAGAGCATGACGAGCATGAAGGTGAAGAGCATGAGGAGCATGCCCCTACTCTATTCCTAAATAACTCGTCTGAATATGGTGCAATTTTTGATTTATCTAAAAGTGGGATTAGTCAAAAAATATCTTTTAATTTTGTAGATGAAGATACATCTATATTTGGTGAAGAAGCTTTTATGAACCCTGCAAATAATAGAGAACTAACCTTAGGTTACTTTATGAGTAAAGATTTTGAATCTTATAATATTGATTTTGGGGCTAGGCTTGATGACGTTGTTAGAACGGGAAGTGTTTCCCATGAAGATGGCAATGCTGATAAATATGAGATTGATAATCGCACATCTAGCTATGCATTTAACATTGGCAAGGATCTAAATAGTAACTTAAATGTAAATCTTGGCTTTGCAAGTGTTGAGAGATTGCCTTCAGTGATTGAGTTATTTATGAATGGGCCTCATTTAGCAACAGGAAGGTTTGAAGTTGGGAACCCTAACCTTAATAGTGAAACTTCAAATAACATAGATATAACATTTAATTATGAGAATGGAGATTACTATGCATTTGCTAGCTTCTTCATAAATGATGTTGACAACTATATTACACTGATGGATGAAGGTGATGAAGATCATGGTGATGAAGATCATGGTGATGAAGATCATGATGATCATGGTCATGGAAATCTTATTCATGCGAACTATATCCAGGAGAATGCTGAGTTTGATGGGTATGAGATAGAGTTTGGAAGAACTGTTGAGTTGGGATCTGGAGAGCTAACTTTATCATTTGGTAGAGATGTTACTAATGCTCAATTCTCAGACGGCCATAATGTTCCAAGAATCAATCCGGCTAGAAATATATACTCTTTGTCTTATGCGCAAAATGATTTAACTTTTAAATTAAATTTAAAAGATGTTGAAAAGCAAAGCTCATTTGGAGAGGGTGAAACTGCAACTGATGGATATCAAATGCTGAATTCTAGACTTACCAAAACATATGAAATAAGTGGTAAGGGAGTTCTTAAAATATCATTATTTGGCAATAATTTGCTTGATGAAGCTGCTAGAAACCATTCATCTTTTGTAAAAGATGAGGTTCCATTGCCTGGAAAAAACTATGGAATGAAATTTAATTTAACTTTCTAATTAAATAAATTCTGTATATTATGTCTCCCCAAGTTCATATGTATAATGAATTTGGGGGAACTTTAGGGCAACAATGAAAACACAATTACTATCTGATAAATTTGCAATGACTTTGTCTATGGTCTGTCTAGTGCATTGTTTGTTTGCGCCGTCGTTAATTGTTCTTACATATAGTTTTATGGCAATGTCAGTTGAGAGCGAGCTTATTCATAAATTAATCCTACTTATTACAGTTCCTGTGAGTATATTTGCCTTAAGTCTTGGGTATAAAAATCATAAAACTATAAATTTCATTGCGTTGGGTGTGATTGGGTTACTTACCCTTATTCTTGCTGTAATAATGGGCGAAGGTATCTTAGGTGAAAATGGCGAGCTATCTTTAACAATGCTTGGTTCTGCTTTAGTTGTGCTATCTCACTATAAAAACTATCAAATATGCAAAAAGACTAACTGTGACTGCCACGAACCTGAAAGTAGCATCTAGTTAAATTCAAGTTTCAAGAATACTTTTAATCCTGTAAAATCCGTCTTTTTATTCAAAAATTTGATGGCTCAATTTTTAAGACTTTCTAAACTATTTTTAGTATTAGCTTCTTTGCCAATATTGAGTGATCAAAATATTGAGGAAATTATAATAACAGGATCTCTCACTAAAAAATCTGAGCAAGATTCTAACCCTCTTCAGGTCATCACGCAGAAAGACTATAAAAACTTTAATATTTCTAATATCGGAGAAATTGCTAAACACATACCCTCTGCCTCAGGTTCACATTTTCAATCAAACAATCTAGATGGTTTTGATCAAGGCATGTCATCTTTTAATATGAGAGGACTAGGTCATTCTTCCACGCTAATTTTACTGAACTCAAAAAGGCATACTTTTGCAGGAACGCCATCATCAGATGGAAGTAGTTATATAGATTTAAATATTATCCCAGAGATTGCACTAAAGCAGATTGATTTATTAAAAGAAGGTGCAACTTCAATATATGGATCAGATGCAGTTGCAGGAGTGGTTAACATAAAAACTGAAACTGATTTCTCAGGAATCAAGATTCAAGCAGATCATAAAAAGACCTCAGGTTATAACCAGAGCGACTCATCATTTGGTGTTTTATTTGGATCTTCATTCAAAAAATTGAATTACGTTTTTGGTGTTGGTGTAATGGATAGAAAACCTCTGACTGCTTCAGAAGTAGATGGAATCGCAGAGCTGGCAGTAAGTGGCCTAGGGAGATCATTCAGAGTTGTCGAAAGTGACATTGTTGAAGATGGTTTGTGGGCGGGAGTTTACGATGCTGGTCAAAAAATTCCCGACCCTGAATGCGAATCCAATGGGGGTACTCTAGTAAATAATGAAACCTGTGGTTTTAATTATGGTGAAAGGTTTAATCTAGTAAATGATGAGAATCATGAAAAAATTTATACACATATACACTATGATCTAGGACTATTGGATTATGAAGCAACTTTTATGTTTTCAAACATCAAGGTTAATGATAATCCTCAGTCACCCTCATACCCAGCACTTCCATTTCTTTCAAGAAAAATATTACCTGGTCAGGGCGGAAGCCCATTCAATGTCCCAGTTACTTGGTATGGGCGCCCTTTAGGACCAGAATATACATCACCGAAATCTCCAAAAGATATCAAGCAATATAATTTTAGCCAAATGATATCTGGTCAGATAGATGACAATGCTGAATTAGAAATTTCTTTCACATCAAGCAAACATGCAAATATGCATTTTAGACCAGACATTATTGATTCAAGGTTTGTCGATGCGCTTGATGGAGTCAAATTAAACTCTTCAACTGGTGAAGATTTTTTTTGGGACATATTCACTCCGGCTAATAATTCTAACAAGCTTATTGATTATGTTACTGGGGCTGAGGTTTCTAATAAAAAGTCATATTTGAAAAGTTTAGAGGCCGTTATTAGGACTAATATAGGAGATATAAACTTTGCTTATGGGCTCCAAATAAATAAAGAAAATTTACAAATATATTATGACGAAATAAGCGAAGCAAAATTTGATGAAAAAGGTCAAATCTTAAAGACAGCAGATCTATTTTTTTTAGGAGGCGGTATAAATGTTTCTAAAAGCAGAAAAAACTATGCTGCTTTTTTTGAAGCTGGAAAAAGCTTAAAAAATTTTAGCGGGAGATTTTCTGGAAGATTTGAAAAATTTAGTAATATTTCTTCATTCGACCCTAAGTTATCTTTTAAGTACAAGTTAATAGATGGTTTTTATTTTAGAGCCTCAATAGGCTCTTCATTTTCAATGCCATCGATGGCGCAAATGTATTCAAGTGATATCAACCTTGGAAGCATAAGAGATATTAATGACAATAATCCCTTTGTTAGGCAAGCTAAAATTGGAAATCCAGAATTGAAGCCTGCTTCCTCTGTTAATAAGAATATAGGTTTTCTTTTTAAAAACTCCTCACATCAAATCGCTATAGATTATTGGAGTCTAGATTTTACTGATAGGGTTACTGGTGAAAGTGCGCAAGCCCTTCTTGATCAAAACCCTTTTGGGGAAAGCATAACCAGAAATGAAAATGGTGATCTCATTGGCGTAACAACATCATATTTTAATGAAGAAAATACTAAAATCTCGGGAGTTGATTTAAGTTATAAAATCACTCTATTCGAATCACAAGATCATGGAATTTTAAGTGCTAATTTAGAGGCTACCTCACTTGAAAAGTTTCTTACTCCATCTGGAATAGGTAGCAATACAATGATTAATAGAATTGGTAAATTTAATTATGATACTCACCTATATTCTTTACCAAAAATTAGGATCAATACATCATTGGGATTAAATGTAAAAAACTATGACTATAGAATTACTGCAAGATATATAGATGGCTATAACAATGGTAGAGCTATCTCCACACGAGGTTTGCAGCTAGGATATGGAAATAAAGTTGAATCTTTTCTGGTTTTTGATTTTTCAATAGGAAACTATTTTAGTTTTAAAAATGGGGTATTAAATTATAAAATATCTGCATCAAATATATTTAATGAGCCTGCTCCAAGAGTTTACGATGCTCCAGACTTTAGCTTTGATTCAAGAACGCATGATCCTAGGGGAAGAATAATTGGGCTGAATTTTGAATATCGAAAGTAAAAATTAATAAGCTATAAAATCTAATATAAACCCCTTTTTATCCTAATTAAACTAAACTCTTCTTATGAATGAACTCGAAGCAACCATATCGCAAGTTATAGATGAAAATAATATTTCATTTGAATGGGGTAAAGAAGTACTTAATGAACTAAAGCACGCAGAACTAGACTTAAATTCTAAAAGAAAGGATCTTACGAGAGTTCCATTTATCACAATAGATGGATCAGATGCAAAGGATTTTGACGATGCAATTCATTGCATTTACTCAAAGTCATCCTTTACCTTAAGTGTAGCTATTGCAGATGTGGCAGAACTAGTTCAGCCTGGTACTGCTCTTGATGATGAGGCTTTAAATAGAGGGACGTCTATATACTTCCCATCGAAAGTCATACCCATGCTTCCTGAGGAAATTTCTAATGATCTTTGCTCATTAGTACCAAATCAAATAAGAAATGTTGTGGTCTGTGAAATAACTTTTTCTGAAATTGGAGAGATTCAAAACTATAATTTTTTTGAGGCAAGAATAAAATCGCATAAAAGAATGACATATGCCGAAGTCGACAAATTCCTAGCTGCTGGCTCTGGGCTTGAAAGCAATATTAGCAACTCTATAAAGTCTCTTCATAAACTTACAAAAGTATTGCTAAAGATTAGAGGTAAAAGAGGCGCGTTAGAAATAGAAAGCCAAGAGCCTTTATTAGATATAAATGTTGAAGGTAAAGTTAAAAAAATTATTTTACCTGAGAGGCTTTTTTCTCATCGAATGGTTGAAGAATCAATGCTTGCCGCAAATGTTTGTGCTGCAAACTTTATGAATAAGCATTATAACTTTGGAGTTTATAGGATTCATGAAGAACCAGATGAATTAAAACTAGAGAGTTTAAAGAAATTTTTTTCATTAAAGGGTTTTTCAGGATCTTTTTCCAAAGACCCAGCCAATTTAATCAAGCAATGCCTTTTGCATTCTAGAGACAATAAATTAAATAAAGCTCTTCAAACAGTTGTGCTTCAAAGCTTAAAGCGAGCAGAATATTCTACAGAAGAGCTTGGCCATTTTGGATTGCAATTACAAAGATATTCACATTTCACATCTCCAATAAGAAGATATCCTGACCTTATGACTCACAGAATGATTAAAAACATTCTTAATAATTCATCAAATGCTACTAATAAAGACAATATAGAAGAGATATGTATTGATATGTCTGGTCTTGAAAGAGTGGCCGAGAAGTCATCGAGGCAAGTAACACAACAAATGATATGCTTCTTTTTAAAAAAGCATATTGGAGAAGAGGTTAATGCAGTTGTTACTGGAGTAGCCGAGTTTGGTTTGTTTGCAGAAATTCAAGATTTTTACGTTTCTGGGCTAATACATGTTTCTGATCTTTCTGGGGACAGATATTTTCTTGATAAGGAATCAAATGTCTTAAAAGGCAGAAAAACTGGCAAATCATATAAATTAGGTCAATCTATGTTGGTTACTATAGCGAACGTATTACCAGAAGAGAGAAAAATAACACTTGTGCCAAAAAATAATAAAAGATAGATGAGGGAGAGAGATAGCAATATAAGAATAGGCTTTCACAGTATTGAGAGCATTGTTGAGAATACTCCCGAAATTATTAAAAAAGTTATTCTTCCTGCTAAAAGAAATGATCAAAGGCTAATTAATCTCAAGATTAATCTTGAAAAAGCTGGCATATCTTTTGAAAGTTCATTTAAGTTAAAGCAGGAGCCTGAAGCATATATAAAAGAACAAGAAGAGAAGAACTTTAAAGATTTAAAGAACTATATCGATGGATTTGAAGGTAGCCCATTACTACTTATTCTAGACAACGTCATAGACCCAAGGAATTTGGGTGCATGTATAAGGTCTGCTGCTGTGACAAGTGTAGATGCAGTCATAATAAATAAGCACCACTGTGCGCCATCAAATTCAATTTCACACAAAGTGGCTGCTGGGGGTTTTGAATTTGTGAATATATTTCATGTAACAAACTTAGTTAATTGTTTTAAATATTTAAGAGAAGGTGGCATTAACATAAACGGCCTTAGCGAACATGCAAAAGAAAGTTATACGGATTATAATTTTAGAGACCCTTGTGCATTGGTTATGGGGTCTGAAGAAGCGGGGATTAGAAAGAAAACACTGGAAAAATGTGACAATGTTATCAGTCTTGCTTCTAACAGTAGATTTAAAAGCTTCAATGTTTCAGTTGCTACAGGGATAATACTTTCAGAGGCGACTAGACAAAGAAATAAGGTTTAGCTTGATATGATATTTTTTTCTATTAGACTTCTAACATGTTAAAACAAAGAACACTTCGAAATGCCATCAAGGCAAAAGGCATAGGTCTTCATACTGGTAAAGTCGTAAATATGGAGCTAATTCCATCCGGTCCTGATACTGGGATAAATTTTATACGATCTGATATTGACGAAAGTATAAAGATACCAGCTCTTGTTGAAAATGTTGGAGATACGAGCCTTTCTACAGCGTTAATAAAAGATAATGTAAAAGTTTCTACCATAGAGCATTTATTATCTGCAATTGCTGGTCTGGGAATAGATAATTGTATTATTAAAGTAGATGGTCCTGAAGTTCCGATAATGGATGGTAGCTCAAGCCCTTTTGTTTTTTTGATTCAGTCAGCAGGATTGCAAGAACAAGAATCATTGAAGAAATTTATTAAAGTAACAAAAGAAGTAACTGTTAGAAGAGATGATGCGTTTGCAACGATAAAGCCATATGATGGGTTCAAGGTTTCCTTTAAGGTTGAGTTTGATCACCCTGTTCACGAAAAACTTCCATCCGAATCCATAATTGATTTTTCATCAACATCTTTTGTTAAAGAGGTTTGCAGAGCCAGAACTTTTGGTTCGATGAATGACCTTGAACTGCTTAAATCTCAAAACCTTGCACTAGGAGCAAGCGTTTCAAATGCTATTGCCTTTGGTGATGACGAAATTCTAAATAAAGAAGGGCTGAGATTTGAAGATGAGATAGTGAAGCATAAAATGTTGGACGCAATAGGTGACTTATATCTATTAGGCCATAACCTCATTGGCCAATTTTCTGGTTTTAAATCTGGCCATGCTCTTAACAATGAGTTATTAAAAAAAATTATAGCTTCTGATGATGCTTACGAAATAATAGAGTTTGAAAATTTTGATAACGCCCCCATTTCTTATTCAAGACCTCCTTTTGGAGATTCATGATTAATCGATAGGATATGTTTAAGTTATTAAAAAAAATATTTAAAACTAGTAACGATAGGGTCATTCAAAGAATGATGGTGACTGTTAGAGAAATTAACAGCCTTGAGAGCACAGTCCATAATGAATCAGAGCAATATTTTAAGGAGCTTAGAAATGAACTTCTTGCATCCTACAATAACAATGACAAGCAACTAGAATCAATTTTACCCCTCGCCTTTGCTGCAACAAGGGAAGCAAGCATGAGAACTCTTGGCCTTAGACATTTTGATTCTCAGCTGCTTGGAGGAATGGCCTTATCTGAAGGTAATATAGCTGAAATGAAGACTGGTGAGGGAAAGACTCTTGTGGCCACCCTTCCAGCATTTTTAAATGCGTCTATTGGAAATAAAACTGTTTTAGTTACAGTTAATGATTATCTTGCGAAGAGAGATGCAGAATGGATGAAGCCAGTATACGAATATCTTGGCTTAACTGTTGGTGTCGTTTACTCAAACCAAGATCCAGATGAAAAAAAACAGGCATATGCTTCAGATATTATTTATGCAACTAATAATGAACTTGGTTTTGATTACCTTAGAGATAATATGGCTCATAGATCTGAAGATAAGGTTCAGTGTTCTTTAGATTTTGCAATTATTGATGAGGTTGATTCAATTTTAATTGATGAGGCTAGAACGCCTCTAATTATTTCTGGTCCATCAGCTGAAAGCTCA
>OCVQ010001931.1_pt1 | contig 14612 bp, 15 predicted proteins | sample 1539061 | NCBI WGS metagenome assembly OCVQ01 (sample SAMEA3355526, study PRJEB22509) | marine metagenome | biome: marine; feature: river plume; material: water | place: USA | collected 2010-08-08 | depth 0.5 m | reverse complement strand
CCTGAAAGACCCAAAGCTTTTCTTTTATTTCGGGAAGTAGATCAGTTGGTAGATCGGGTGGTTTGGGACCATCAGGCCGCAGGTTCGAGTCCTGTCTTCCCGACAATAATTTTTCCAATATGTCTTTGTAATTGGTTAATATTTATAATAAAACCAATTATTATGAAAAATATAACTAAAGAACAATTTTTAGGTATTGTTAGACACTCATTAACTTTTCTTGGAGGTATTTTACTTACACAAGGTATGATTGATGCTACTTTGTTAATGGAAGTATCAGGTGCTATTGTAACATTAGCTGGTGCTATTTGGTCTATAGTAAGTAAAAAATAATGAAAGACTTTTTCAAGAATATGTTTTCCAATAATGAAGGTACTTCTTCAAAAAGAGTACTTGGTGCTATTGGATTAATTTCTATGATTGTCTTTATGTTTATTCATCCCACAAGTAATATTGCCGTAGAAACAGTAGGATACGTTACTATTGCTTATGGATTAGGTACAGTAGTTGAAAAATTCGCCAAAAAAGGCTCAAATCCCGAAGTATAATGTCTGCTCCAAAAACAACATTAGTTGAGTTTCCCGAAAATCAATATTATAAAACTCAATTTACTAAAAAACAAATTTATCTCCACCATACTGCAGGAAATGCTGATGGGAAAAATGTATTCCATGGTTGGAAAAGTGATACCCAAAGAATAGGAACTTGTGTTTCCATCTCAGGTAAAGGTAAAAATACAATAGATGGTGAAATAGTACAAGGTTATTCATCTAAATTTTGGGCATATCATTTAGGAGTTAAAACTAAGTATTTCCAAGCAATGAAATTACCATATAAAGAATTAGATAAACATTCTATTGGTATTGAAATTTGTAATTGGGGTCAATTAACTCTTAAAGATGGTAAATTTTATAATTATGTAAAACGTGAAGTAGACGCTAAGGATGTATGTGAATTAAGTACCCCATTTAGAGGTTACAAATATTACCATAACTACACAGATGCTCAAATAGAATCTACAAGACAATTATTAGTATATTGGGGTAAATTATATAATATTCCTTTAACTTATAATAAAGATATTTGGGATTTAACCCCTAGAGCATATAAAGGAGAAACAGGAGTATTTACCCATTGTTCAGTTAGACCTGATAAAGTAGACATCTATCCTCATCCTAAGATGATTGAGATGTTAAAGTCACTATAAGCGCATATATTTATTATCACAAAATTTGCGCGTGGTTCTGCGATCCCCTGTTGGTCGTTTAATATAAGCGCTATAAAAAAGTTATATACGATATTTATGCGCGTGGATGCAGATAAAATATTTGGATTATTTGATGGTGAAGAGCCCGAATCTTTACCCGAAAAAGCTAAGATAGATGATGCTTTATTAAACTTTAAAGAACATCCTTTGTTCTGGGTGGGTATGTTTAAAAAACTTATCCATAATCATAAAACATTTAATAGAAAGGTAATGAATTTCTTCTCCCAGATGGATGAGGAATTAGATTTATATGATGTTGAACAAGCCGGAGAATTTGTAGTATACAATAGAGCTTGGTTTTGGATTTCAAAAATTGATATTCAAGTTTCCTCTCATCAGGATGCTTTATTACATTACGCCGATGAGTATCTTCTTACTTATGTAAAATTCGCTATTTCGTATTTTGAAGAATTTGAAGAATATGAAAAATGTGCGCAGCTTGTAAAAATTCAAAATATTCTTAAGGAACTTTTAAACTAAGCTTGGCACCTCAAAATTCATATATTATATTTGAGATACGAGAGAAAAAGAAAATAAAGAATGTTATGAAAAACAGAGAGATTATAATGAGACGGTTGGAACGAGCCGAGGGGGAAGTTGAAAAACTACATCTATTCCTAAATCGTGGTGGATCAAGAGAACAGGTGGAAGAGGTACTAATTACCCTTCGTGAATCACTTGATGATGCTAAAATATTTATTCAACAAGAACCTCTAAGTCCGGGGGAAATCAATCGTTTTTAATATTATGCAACTAACAGCAGAGCAAATTCAACAAAATTGGTTGGATTTTATTGGTTTTATTGATGATCATATTTCCGAACCACGTAAAACTAAACTTAAAGAGTTTTATGAAAAATATGAAGACCGTATTATTTTAATGCCTGCGGCTCATAAAAAAGAATATCATAATGCTTTTCCTGGGGGGTATGTAGAACATGTTAATCGTGTTATGACTTGTGCTCTTCATCTTCATAAATTGTGGGGTGATATGGGAGCTAATTTAGATACATTTACTAAAGAGGAACTTATATTTTCGGCTTTAAATCATGACCTGGGTAAAATGGGTTCGGAAGAGGAAGAATCATATGTTCCTCAAACTGATAATTGGAGACGAGAAAAATTAGGTGAGGATTATATGTTTAATACTAAAGTCCCATTTGCTTCTGTTCCTGATCGTGGTCTATACCTACTCCAGGCACATGGTATTCAATATTCATTTAATGAGATGATAGCAATTCAAACTCATGATGGTTTGTATGATAAAGCAAATGAGAAATATTTAATGGCTTATATGCCCGAACAAAAACCACGTACCTCACTCCCATTTATTGTACACCAGGCCGATTTGATGGCTGCTCGTATTGAATTTGAACGTGAGTGGTTACCTAAATTCCAAGGTAACTTGGATACTAAGAAAAAAGGTTTTACATTGGAGTCAAATAAAAAACAACCTTCAAAAAATAGCAGCCAAACAAAAGCATTAGGTTCGCTAAAAAATGCAGGATTAAAAAATTTATTAGATAACTTATGATAGGACTTACAATAATTTTAGGCATATTGGTCGTGATCCTTGGATACACGACCTTTAACCTCCTACGCAAAAACGAAAAACAAGAAGATATCCTGCAAGGATACATGGTTTATTTGAATAAAATTTCTCAAACTATAGAAGCCGCCGATAAAAAAATCCAAGAAATAGATATTAAAGGTAGCTTTAAATCAGATGATGAAGTAGGATTTTTCTTCCAACAAATACAAAGCATTCAGACTATTCTAAATACTTTCGTCATCAAGAATGTTGAAAAGTAATGGAAGTAGTAGTAAAGAAAAGGAAAAAAGGGGTACAATACTTTACCCAAGATACTGAAAATGCTATTGTACTATATAATCATACTGAAGATTCTGAAGAAAGAAGTAGAATATATAGAGAAAGAATTCATTATGGATTTTTCAAATTAACCGAAAATATTATCCATACTTTTAAATTCTATTACACAGAAGTAGATAATATTGAAGATCTTCAACATGAAGTAATTACATTCCTTCTTTCTAAGATTCATTTGTATGATCAATCAAAAGGTGCAAAAGCATATTCTTATTTTGGAACTATTGCAAAACGTTATTTGATCCTTTCCAACCAGAAAAATTATAAAAAACGTGTTGATACTGCTCCTATTGAAGTTTTAGAAGAAGATGAAAATCATTCTTATAATATTGATGAAGGATCATATGATGAAAAATTATCTAATTTTATAGATGAATTTACTAATCATTGTACTGAACATATCTTTGAGATTTTTCCAAAAGATTATGACGCTCAAATAGCGGATGCAATTTTAGAATTATTCCGTAAACGAGAAAATTTAGATGTATTTAATAAAAAAGCACTTTACATTTATATCCGTGAACAAGTTGATGTAAAGACACCCAAAATAACCAAAATAGCTAATCAGCTTTATAGTATTTTTAAAGAAAATTATGTCTTTTATTTAGAACACGGATATACAAATTTCTAGTTTCAATATTTATTAGAAACAAAATTGTATATTTATGTCACAATTTGATAGTGTAATATTTGGTAAGAAAAAATTCTCTGATATTTTAGAGGAAATTTATAATAACCAACAGAAAAAAGACAAACAGGTCACTGCTCTTATAAACGAATTAAAACCACTTATTTCAGAAATTGGTGATGCTACTCTTGTAGTTCCATTAATTAAAGAATATATGGAAATAAGTGTTAAGAACGATGATTTATTAATTAAAATGGCCGCGTTAGCTCAACGTGCTATGCAAACTCAAACAGCAGATGGTGCTTTAACTATTTCTGATGAAGAAAAAGAACAATTACTTTCAGCAATGAATGAGTTAAAAGGAGAAAAATAATGGCTAATAGATACGGATTTTCAGCATTAAATAGAAACCTCAATGCTAATTTAAATAATGGGTTTGGGGTAAAAAATGCTATAAATCAATATAATCTAATTAAGTCTGTTAGAGTTTTAAGTATTGTATTAGACGAAAGTCACCCAAGATTTAAAGAACTAGGTGAATGGAATGCTTTAGGAGTAGTTGAATATGAAGAAGTAAATAATCCACTTCCATCCCCAAATCTCCCTACTGCTAGGCCCATAATGGGTAATTCTAAAAGATTACCATTAATTAATGAAATAGTTTATATAATAGGTCTTCCCGATACTAATATTGATACTCTATCTTCTAATACAGTTGCTTATTATATTGATGTAGTTTCATTATGGAATCATCCCCACCATAATGCTTACCCTACAGCTCCTAATGAATTACCCTCATCCCAACAAAAAGATTATGTTCAAACTCAAGCAGGAAATGTTAGACGAGTAACAGATCAATCAACAGAGATATTTTTAGGTAAAACTTTTAAAGAACGTTCTAATATCCATCCTTTATTACCTTTTGAAGGAGATATAATGTATGAAGGTAGATGGGGAAATAGTATAAGAATTGGCTCTACAGTACAAGGAACTATTAATAATTGGTCTACCGTAGGAACTAATGGAGATCCTATTCTTATTATTAGAAATGGCCAAGGAACACAAAATGAAGAAGGTTGGGTTCCAACAGTAGAAGATATTAATAATGATGAATCTTCTATTTATGCTACAAGTACTCAAAAAATTCCTCTAAAAGCATCATCAACTAATTATTTTAGTTATAAATCTAATACTCCTCAATCCCCTGATCAATATGCTGGAAAGCAAATTATTTTAAATTCGGGTCGTTTAGTATTTAATACAACAACAGATCACATATTATTAAGTAGTAAAAAATCTATAAACCTAAATGCAATTGAAGGAGTTAATATTGATACACCAACAGTAGTTGTACAATCAGGAAACATTTATTTAGGGTCTAAAAATGCAAGTGAACCTTTATTATTAGGTGATCAAACGGTTAATTTATTAAACCAATTAATTTCTAACCTTTCAGGATTTATGCAAGTTTGTTCTACAGCAGCTGCAACGCCTCCAGGTACATTTTTAATCCAATTAAATACAGCTGCTATTCAAATGAATAGTAGTTTATTAGCTATTCAAGCAAATTTAGAAGGTCTTAAATCAAAATATAATTATACCGTATAATGATAGACCCAGCAAAATTAGATCAACTTAGATTAACAGAATTGGCTTCTTTAAAAAAGAAAACAATTCAGTCTGGTCAAAAATCTGTTAGTGCTGAACAAATTCAAAAAGCACTCCCAGATGATTTAAAACCAAAAGGAGTTGCAAAACTTCCTCTATTATTATTTGGATTAAGTTCACAAATTCCTCAAATAATTGAACCTTCTTTACAAAATTTAATTCAAGAATATATTCCTGATATTAATACTTGTCCTCCCCCTGAAGTTTTAAATCAGTTATTAATTACTAGAAATGATATTGTTCAGTCTTTAAATAAGATTGGAATTAAAATAGACCAAACAGGAAAATCTCTTACAGGAGCTTCTGATTTTCTTAATTTAGTATTGGGATTAATCAAAACCACAGATATAGCATCTATTGCTTTATCATTAGCTTTAAAAATCCCTCCAGTAAGTACACTCCCTATTCCAGGAGCAATCCCTTCTATATTAAATGATGCTCAAACATTTATTAGAAAAACTACGTTTGATTCTGCTGGAAATTCTAAATTGGCTAAAATACAAGGAACATTAAGTAGTGCATCATTAGTAATATCAATTACCGGACAATATGTTCTAAAAGCAAAAGAAACATTATCTATTATAGATTCTTATATTAAAAAATGTAATAAAGAGGCAAATTTAGACCCAATATCTAAAATAATTGATGATGTAGCAAATTCTCAATTACAAGCAAGCCAATCACAAAACCAAACAACATATAAAGGTTTTATAATTGAAATAGAAGAAGTTCCATATACACCTACAGTAACTCGTAGAAGAGCAATAGGAAAAGATACTTCAGGAATAGTTTTAATTCAAACAGAACTATCTTTTACAACAGATAGTCAAACTTTAATTAATGAACTTAAATTCATTATCGATAGAGATAATGTATACACAGATACTTCCTTTAATCCATTACAACCAGCACCATCTTCTGCAACAGAAAATATTATAGTAGAAACATTACCTGAACCTCAAATAGAAACTATTCCATCACCAACTCCACCACCAACAACTATAACAGAAACTCAAAATTTATTTCCTTTCGGTTATGCTGGTAAAAAGGTAGGTGATAAAGAAAGAAAAAGAATTAAGAAAAAGGGAAGAGATACTATAGAAGTTTATGAATGGGATGGAAACCGTTGGGTATTGATAAAAACTAGAGGAAATTAACATAAAAACATAAAACTTAAATATTTATAACTCGATGAAAACTACAGAACTTAAAACTTTAATTAAAGAAGCTGTTAGAGAAGCTATTCAAGAGGAATTAAAAGACATCCTATTGGAAGCAGTTCGTGCTCCTAAAACAGTTGTGAACGAATCTTTAAGAGATACTTACGCACAACCTCATATTGAAAAACCAAAACAATTAACAGCTCAAGAACGTAGAGATATGTTTTCTGGAATGTTAGGTGAAATGCAAATGGGTGGAGCAGCAACTTCACAATACGCCGGAAAATATAATCCTGGGAATATTGATTCAATCAATGGAGCATTACCTGAAGGAAATGTTGGTTTAGATCAAATAATGGCTTTAATGAATAAATAATGGCATTTGGTGCAAAGAAAATATTCCCTTTAGATACTAAACCTGGTACAGGTATTGGTATTGCTTTGCCTTTTAATGCTCCGGGAGTATTTAAAACAACATATACTACAAAAGAAACAGTTAAATATAATTTAATAAATTTTTTCTTAACAAACCAAAATGAAAGATATTTAAATCCAACTTTTGGTGGAAATTTAAGAGCATTTTTATTCCAACAAATCACCTCAGGAAATACAGACTCCCTAAAAGAAGATATTCAATATCAACTTTCAGTTTATTTTCCAAGTGTTGTTGTTGAAAGTTTAGAAATAGATTCACTACCTGAGTTTAATCAGATTAATGTTATATTAAAATATAATATTGTAGACACAGGTTTAACTGATACAATTCAATTAGCATTTACATAATGGCCACTACAAAAAGAAAAAATATTCAATATATTAATAGAGATTTTAGCGAAATAAGAGCTAGTTTGATTGACTATGCTCGTACATATTTTCCTACAACCTATAATGATTTCACTCCAGCATCACCTGGTATGATGTTTATGGAAATGGCGGCTTATGTAGGTGATGTTTTATCTTTTTATCTTGATAATCAAGTTCAAGAAACATATTTACAGTATGCTCGCCAAACAAATAACCTATATGAATTAGCTTATATGTTTGGTTACAAACCTAATGTAACTCAAGTAGCTACTACATTTATTGATTTTTATCAACAAGTACCTTCAAAATTATCATCATCAACTTATATTCCGGATTTTGATTATGCTTTGTATGTAAACCAAAATACTCAAATTCAATCAACATCCAATCCTAATATTTCATTTTTAGTAGAAGATCCTGTAGATTTTAGTGTTTCATCCTCAGGAGATCCTACTGAAACCTCAATCTTTAGTGTTGATGGTAGTGGTAATCCTTTATATTTTCTTTTAAAGAAAACAAGAAAATCAATTTCATCTACAATTAATACAACTGAGTTTGCTTTCACAACTCCTCAACAATTTACAACTGTAGAGATTAATGCTCCTCAAATTATAGGTATTTTGGATATTTTTGATAGTGATAGCAATGAATGGTACGAAGTAGATTATTTAGCTCAAGAATGTATTTATAAATCTATAAAAAATACAAATCCAAACGATCCAAATTTATCTCAATATAAAGGAGATACTCCTTATCTTTTACAATTAGAACAAGTTCAAAGAAGATTTATTTCAAGATTCTTAGATTCTGGTTCTTTACAATTACAATTTGGTGCTGGTACAGCTACTGATACCGATGAAGTAATTATACCTAATCCTGACAATGTTGGTTTAGGTTTACCATTTGAAAAAACAAAATTAACGGTAGCTTATGCTCCTGCTAATTTCATATTTACAAAAACTTATGGTATTGCTCCTTCAAATACTACATTAACTGTTAGATACCTAACAGGTGGAGGAGTTACAGCAAACGTTCCAGCTAACGATTTAACCACTTTAATAGGTTCAGTTAAATTTTTAAATAGTAATCTTAATGCTATAACAGCACAAACTATTTTTAACTCATTAGCAGTAACAAATCCTGAAGCCGCAGATGGTGGAGGTGATGGAGATACAATTGAAGAAATTCGTCAAAATGCTTCTGCAAATTTTGCAACTCAATTACGTAACGTAACTCAAGATGATTATTTAGTAAGATCACTTTCAATGCCTGCTAAATTTGGTGTTATTTCTAAAGCGTATATAGAGCCAACAAAAGCAATAACCTTATCAGCCGGTGAATCCAATTCGGTATTGGATTTATACGTGTTATCATTTAATGTAAACAACCAATTACAATTAGCATCAACCGCTTTAAAAGACAATTTAACAACTTATTTATCTCAATATAGAATGGTAAATGATGCTGTTTCTATTAAAGATGCTTTTATTATTAATATTGGTGTTAATTTTGATATAATTGTTTTACCTGAATTTAATAGCAATCAAGTGTTATTTGATTGTATAACAGCATTAAAAGATTATTTTGCTATTAAAAATTGGCAAATTAATCAACCTATTGTATTAAGAGATATTTATATTCTTTTAGATAGAATAACAGGTGTACAAACTGTTAAAAATATAACAATTAGTAATTTAGTAGGAGAAAATTTAGGTTATTCACCTTATTCATATGATATTAATGGTGCAACTATAGGAAACGTAATTTATCCTTCTTTAGATCCTTCTATTTTTGAAGTTAAATATCCCGATCAAGACATTCAGGGTAGAATAGTAAATTTATAATAAGAAATGGCAGTATATAAAATATTTCCCGAAAAAGACGCAACGTTATACTCTTTATTCCCTAATATGAATACAGGGTTGGATGAAATCATAGAAGCAACTGAAACCTCTTTTGCTTATTCAGACCCAAACCCACAAACTAGTCGTTTCTTAATTAACTTTTCAGAAACTGAAATTGATGATGTATTAGAAAATAAAATTGGTATTAGTAGCTCAGCTCAATTATTAAATAATAATTTATGGAAAGCTAATTTGCAATGTTTTATAGCCACTTCTACAGGATTACAAGCAAATACTACTGTTCAATGCTTCCCAGTTTATGGTGCTTGGGATATGGGTACTGGTAGATATTTAGATGACCCAATTCAAACAAATGGAACAAGTTGGATTTGGAGAACTTATTCAGGTTCAGCAGGAGGTCAATGGTTAACAGCAAGTTATCCTTCTAATGTAACAGCTTCATTTAATACAACATATGCTGTAGCCGGAGGAGGTAACTGGTTTACAGGTTCAACTCAACCTTGGTTTAATTCAAACACTTATCCTATAACAGCATCAGTAACTTTTGGATTTTTTGATAGTAAAGATATAAATTTAAATGTTACTAATATAGTAAGAGCTAGATACACAGGTTCTATTTCTTCTGATGGATTTATATTAAAACAAGCTGTTGAATTTATTAATAATAAAGAAGTTCAACCTGAATTAAAATATTTTTCAAGAGATACTCACACAATATACCCACCATCTTTACAATTTAGTTGGAGAGATTATTCATTTAATACGGGTTCTTCAACTCAAACTATTCTTAATTCTCTCCCAGCAACTCTAACATTAGCCCAAAACCCAGGAACTTTTTATCCTCAAAGTTTTAATAGATTTAGAATAAATGCTAGACCTGAGTATCCAATTCAATTGTGGACTACAAGTTCTGTTTATACAAACAATTTTTATTTACCAACAGCATCATATTGGGCTATTAAAGATTTAGATACAAATGAAATGGTAATTGATTTTGATACTCAATTTACCCAAATTAGTACAGATGCTACCTCAAGTTATTTTGATGTTTGGATGAATGGTTTAGAACCTGAAAGATATTATGCAATTCTAATCAAATCAGAAATTCAAGGAACAACCCAAGTATTTGATGATCAATATTATTTTAAAGTAATTAATGGATAATGGCTGAACAAATAAATTTGAATAAAATAGTTTATAGTAAAACCCAATATGAAAGGGTTATTGATACTTCTTTTACTCAATTGGTTGAACCTACACCAGTTTCCCCAACATCTATACCATCTATTTCAGTAGCAGAATTTTTTACAAATTACCAAGAAATATTTTATCAAATACCTAAATTTGGAGAATTAAATTCTCATGAATACCTTATAAGAACATCCCAAGCTTATATAGGAAGTAGTCAAATAGATGATGATACTATCCAAGCATTGATTGATGAAGTTACTCAATTAAGACAAGAAAATTTAGATTTACAACAACAATTTTTAAATACACAAACAACAGGAAGTATATAATGGCTGAAATAGTTAATACAATATCGATAAATCCATATACTTTTGAGGCACAAGCTTATTCCTCACAAGATGAATCCTTAATCACCTCAGTTGATGTAAATGCCTCTTTTGATCCTACAACAGATATTATAGAATATTATGTATATGATTTAAATGGAGATATTTTATTCCAAAATAATTTTAATTTTCCTGGTTACTCTTTAAACGATAATAATTTAGTATTAGACCCAGAAAATGATTTAAGAAGTGTTGGATTTGATGAGGGACAATATAATACTTTATATAATTTTGTAAGTCCTAAATTAGGTTCAAGTGCTTTAGACACCTATTATGTATCTCAAATTTCCCCTGATAGGACAGAAATTAGACTAGATACTACAGATATTCCTAATGATGTTGTAATTACTTCATCTTTAGATTTTATAAATAATATTAATAACGCCACAGGAAGTTATTATGATTTTTATGTAAATTTTGATAATAATAATTTATTAATAGGGGTTAATGCTTTATTAGATACTTCAAGTATTGATAATCCAACAGTATTAATTAAATTATATGAACCATTACCTCAAGAATTTGATATTAATTCTCAATGTTGGGTAGTTACTGAAATAGCTGAACCTGTAGCATATAATATTAATATTGTACAAACTTTTGATTTAGTAGAAGAAAATATTCCTCTAAGAGGTCCAAATACTAATATTAGTGTTCAAGATCAAATAGCTAATTCAACACCTTATAGTAATTTAAACCAGCTTAATACAACTAATCAATCCCAAGGAACTGGAAGCTTACAATACCAATTAAATAGTATGTTAGCTCAAACTGGGGTTGAAATAAATGTTGATTATTCTAATTATGATAATTTTATACATTTCTCATCTGCACAAACAAGATTAGAAAATTTTTATTATAAACTATCGTTATTAGAACAATACCAATTTAGTTCTAGTTTATCCTCAGGAACAACTACAAACTTTTATGTTTCTTCTAGTAATATTATATGGCAAGCTAAAATTGATGAAATAATTACCGGATTTGATGATTATGAATATTATTTATATTACACATCCGGATCAACATCTTGGCCAAAAACAGGAAATACACCACCCTATACAAATGTATCTACAACTTCTGTAGCCGGACAAAACTGGTTTATCTCCCAATCAGCTGTTGCTGAAGAATACGATATTCAAAACAACAATGCTCTTGTTAATGCTATCCCTTCTTATTTAAGAGAAGATACGGAAAATGCTCAATTTGAATTATTTGTTGAAATGGTTGGTCAATATTTTGATACAGTATTTTTATATACTCAAGATATTACTAATAAATATAATGCTGACAATCGTGTAAATTATGGTGTATCAAAAGATTTAGTAGCTGATATCTTAAGAGATATGGGTATTAAAATCTACCAAAACAACTTCTCATCTAATGATCTATACTCAGCACTTTTAGGATTTACCCCTTCAGGAAGCTTATTTAATTTACCTTATACGACGGGTTCATTACCAACTCCTACAGGATTTGAATATATTAATACTTATGTAACTGCATCTGCTACCGGATCATTAGTACCGACTGAAGATATAAATGCTGAAATTTACAAACGTATTTATTCAAATTTACCTTACTTACTTAAGAAAAAAGGTACAGTAGAAGGTTTAAGAGCTCTTGTTACTCTTTATGGTATTCCTAATACTATTCTTCAAGTAAATGAATTTGGAGGTCAAAATGAAATTGACGAAAATGATTATGACCTTTGGTTTAATCAATTTAATTATGCTTTTGATACTCAAGGAACTCAATACATAACATCATCCTGGGAAGTTAATGGGGCTTGGGGCAATAATGTTCAAACTCTCCAATTTAGATTTCAAACAAGAGGAATCCCTACAAATACAGGATATTACTCCCAAAGTTTATGGACTACTAATGCAGGAGCAGCTATACGTTTAAGATATACAGGTTCAGGATATACAAGTGGTTCATATTCAGGTTCAATTCCTAATCCTTATAATGAATATGTTCATTTAGATTTCATTCCAAATACATCTTCTCTTTCAACCTCTGCTAGTGTGTATTTACCTTTCTTTGATGGTAATTGGTGGAATGTAATGGTTACAGCTGAAGTAGCTGGTGGTGATTTTGTATTATATGCTGGTAATAAAACAACCCCTGGAGGGAATTATAACACATATCAATTTTTATCAAGTTCCTCAGTTAATGGAGACTCATCTCCTTGGGAAAACGGACAAAAAAGTTTATTCCCATCAACTGCTAATGCATCTATTGGAAAGATGTTTAGTGGTTCTTATCAAGAAATTAGATATTATAATGAAATATTAACGGTTGATCCTTTTGAGGATTATATAATGTATCCTTATTCTATAGATGCTAATGGAATTAATACTGCTCCTAATACATTATTATTTAGAGCAACACTAGGTAGTGAATTATATACATCATCAATCTCAATTCATCCTAAAATTACTGGATCTTGGGTAACTACTCAATCATTTAGTAGTAATACAAGTAATTTTTATTTGAGTAGTACTAATGTTTTTGTACCTAATAGAGAATTTGTTTACCCAAATCAATTCCCATCAGGTATTAAAAACCGTGTTTCTAATAAAATTAGACAACAAAATGAAGTTTTACCTTACAGTGGAAGTAACGAAGTAAATCTTCCACAAAATATAGCATTATCCCCATTTATTTCAGTACAACAAGAGGTACCTGAAAGTGGTTCATATACTCCTAATATTGATTATGTTGAGGTAGCATTTTCTCCTCAAAACGAAATTAATAACGATATTGCTGGTCAATTAGGATATTTTAATATTGGGGAATATATAGGAGATCCTAGATTAGTATCATCTTCAGCCGAATCATATCCTGCTTTAGATGCTTTAAGAGATTATTATTTTGAAAAATATACTTCAAATTATAATTTTTGGGATTACATAAGACTTATCAAATACTTTGATAACTCTTTATTTAAAATGATTCAAGATTGGGTTCCTGCTAGAACAAATCTTGCTTCTGGAATTGTTATTAAACAAACAACTTTAGAAAGAAATAAATATCCTGTTCCACAACTTGATTTATCTTCTTCATTAGCTATGGTTGATAGCAATGCTACTTCATCTGTTATTTTATTTCAAGGAAATGAAGAAGCTCCTGTTTGTTTTCCTATAACATCATCTGGAGTTTATAATTTATATGTAACAGGTAGTATTTCAAATTCTGGTGGAGATGATCCAACATTATTTGATATATATATAACTTCCTCAAACGGAATATTTAGTCTATTCAGCCAAGACATAGACGATGGATCTACAGTTCCTTTTAGCGGTTCTTACAATGCTAATATTCCTTCTGGAAGTTCTTTATGTTTTGTTCCTGACTCAAATGCTAATGCTTACTATTTAAATAATGTAACAGCATCTTTATTAGTAGCTAATACATCAACTTACCCATATACAACCCAAGATATGCTTATCACGGGTTCTCCAATCCAAATGTATGAAATTTCAGGTAGTACAGGAGGTACAATGCCTGATTTATTTGGTTTAACACAATCATTTTACACAGGTAATAACGTAGTTAATATTACTCAAAGTTGGACAGGTTCAACACCATCTTTATTAGGTCCTGTTGCTTTTATAGATTCAACCCAAGCAGAATTTTATAATGGAGAATTAAGTGGTTCTTCTCTTCAAGTAGAAAACGGAGAATTAAATGAAGATAATCCATATAAATTAGCTCCAACTCAAATACTTTTTTATAACACCATAGGTGTCA
>OCVQ010001929.1_pt1 | contig 14612 bp, 10 predicted proteins | sample 1539061 | NCBI WGS metagenome assembly OCVQ01 (sample SAMEA3355526, study PRJEB22509) | marine metagenome | biome: marine; feature: river plume; material: water | place: USA | collected 2010-08-08 | depth 0.5 m | reverse complement strand
ATTATTGCACAAACTTCTGCAGATCATAAAACAGGTTTTGTAGTTTGTATTTCTTGTGAAACAGATTTCGTTTCTAAGAATGCTGAATTCGTTGCCTTTGCACAAGTTATCGCAGATGCTGCAGTAGCAAACAATGTAAAATCTGCTGCTGAATTAAATGAAGTAAGCGTGAATGGCACTAAAGTGTCTGACATGATTAATGATAAATTAGCTTCTATTGGAGAAAAAATTGGTGTGGCTAAATTTGAAAGAGTAGACGCTGCTTATGTAGCATCTTATATACACGGTTCATACAGAATGGGCGTATTAGTTGGTTTGAGTTCTGAAGCTGCTGAAGTAGGTAAAGACTTAGCCATGCAAATTGCGGCAATGAACCCAGTAGCTGTAGATCCTGAATCAGTTCCTGCTGAAACAGTTGCTCGTGAGCGTGCTATCATTATTGATACCATGAAAGAAGATCCTAAAATGGCCGGCAAACCAGAAGAAATGATTGCTAAAATTGCAGAAGGTAAGATTAACGCTTTCTTTAAAGAGCAAACCTTATTAGCGCAAGCCTTTGTAAAAGATGGCGGTAAAACCGTTGGCGAGTATGTAAAGTCGGTTGACGGTGCATTAGTAGTAACTGAATTTAAGCGTGTTGCCCTAGGTTAAATTGCAAGTGAGCAGTGCTTCTTGCAAAAAATCCAAATGGTTCAAATACCTAGGTAGTAACTAACTAACATAATAGTATAAAAAGGGTCCCCCGATGTATCAGGGGACCCTTTTTTGTTGCCCCAAAATTCTTATCTTGCAAGTACAAAATAAGTAGAACTATGTTGCCAAAATACAAGCGTGTATTATTGAAATTATCAGGAGAGGCATTATTAGGAAATCAAAAAACGGGAGACCCCTTTGATCCTAAAATTATTGAGCAATATGCCAATGAAATTAAGCAAGTAGTAGAACTAGGTGTTCAAGTAGCTATTGTTATTGGCGGTGGTAATATATATAGAGGAATGAATGAGGCAGATAGTGGTATTGAGCGTGCGCATGGAGATTATATGGGCATGCTTGCCACTGTGATTAATGCGATGGCCATTCAAGCCATGCTTGAAAAAATTGGAGTATATACACGTTTACAATCCGCTATTGTAATGGAGCAAGTTGCAGAACCTTATATTCGTCGTAAAGCACTTCGTCATTTAGAAAAAGGACGTGTGGTTATATTTGGCGCAGGTACAGGTAATCCTTATTTCACTACCGATACAGCAGGTTCACTGCGTGCTATTGAAATGAAAGCCGATGTTATTTTAAAAGGAACCCGTGTGGATGGTATTTATGACAGCGACCCCGAGAAAAACCCTGCTGCTGTAAAGTTTGAAAAAATTAGCTTCCAAGAATGTATATCAAAGAACTTAAAAGTAATGGACACTACTGCATTCACCTTATGCATGGAAAATAAATTACCCATTATTGTATTTGATATGAACCAGCCTGGAAATTTATTAAAAGTAGTGCAAGGAGCAGCTATAGGCACATTAGTGGGCTAGTAAGGGTCAAAAGATTCAATTATTCAACCACTGATGTAATTTTTATTGTGTTTCTAGTTCGCTATCATAATTTTAAAGTATGCAAAAATTAACTTCCTTATTTCTTATTCTTTGTTTCTTAGTAGTAGCTACTACAAACGCTACTGCACAAAAAAATTTAAGCTTAAACGAAGCCATTCAAACTGCTTTAAAAAACAGTTATGATATTCAATTGGTAGAGAATAATTTAGCCATTGCTAAAAACAATAATAATTTTGGCGTGGCAGGGGGCTTACCCACTATTACTAACAACAGTTCCAACAACAATACATTAACCACCATCAATCAAACATTTCCAGATGCAAACAGAAACACATCGCGTAATGGTGTTGATGGTAGTACATTAAATTCTGGCTTGACTGCTAATATGATATTGTTTAATGGCTATAGAGTACAGGCAACCAAAAGCCGATTGGAAAGTTTACAAACACAAAATAAGTTTTTACTTGAATCACAATTGTTGAATACCATTTCAACAGTGATGCAGCAGTATTATAATGTTATTCGTCAACAAGCATTTTTAAAGACTATAGAAAAATCAATTGAAGCTAGTCAACAACGATTAGACATCGTAAAAACAAGACAACAAATAGGCGTTGCTAATCAAACCGATCTTTTACAATCCAATATAGATTTAAACGCTTTATTACAAGCTAAACAAAATCAATTATTAATTATTGACCAAGTCAAAGCAGATTTGTTGAATACAATTGTAATGCCAGCTACCACTTCTGTAATAATTAATGATAGCATTGAAATAGACGATAAAATAATCTTATCAGTGGTGGAGGAGAAAATGAAAAATCATCCTTTATTACAATCTGCACAACAATTAATTAATGTAAATCAGTTTTTAGAAAAGGAAACTAAATCTTTAACTTATCCAACCCTAAGAGCGAGTACAGGCTTTAATTACAATAGTAATAAGTCGGCAGCTGGTTTTATATTATTGAATGAAAGTTATGGTCCATTTTTAGGTGTCAACTTAAGCATCCCTATTTATAATGGCGGCGCCAATAAACGTGCCATTAAAAATGCCGCCATCAATACCAACACTGCAAAAATTCAATTACAAAATACAGAGCAGAATTTAACTACTGAATTATTTAAAACTTATCAGAGTTATAAAAATAGTTTAAAGCAAACGCCCATTGAAATTCAAAATTTTGAAATGTCACAATCCTTATTAGATTTAGTGATGCAAAAATATCAATTAGGTCAAGCTACTATGGTAGATGTAAAACAAGCACAACAAAGTTTTGAAACGGCTGGCTTTAGATTAGTGAGCTTACGTTTCAATGCAAAAATTGCTGAGATCGAATTAAAGAGGTTATCCAATCAATTGACATTTTAAAGTCTACATGCAGTCAAAGCTTCCCCATATTGGCACTAGTATATTTACAGTCATGAGCCAATTGGCTGTAAAGCATAATGCTATTAATTTAGGCCAAGGCTTTCCCGATTTTCCTATGAGCGAAGCCCTTATCGATTGTGTCACAGAGGCCATGAAAGCCGGTGGGAATCAATATGCGCATACGAATGGTGTTCCTTTATTAAGAGAAAGACTTGCAGGGAAAATTAATTCTATATACGCAACAGCCATTAACCCTGAAACGGAAATTACTATAACTCCGGGCGGCACTTATGCCATCTTCTCTGCTTTTTCTACCATTATTCAACCAGGGGATGAAGTGATCATTTTTGAACCTGCCTATGATAGTTATATTCCCAATATTACATTTAACGGAGGGGTAGTGGTACCTATTGCTTTAACTTATCCTAATTATAGTATTCCTTGGGATACCTTAAAGTCAGCCATTACCAAAAAGACAAAGGCTATTTTAATCAATACGCCGCATAATCCCTCTGGTATGGTGATGACAAAAGAGGATATTTTACAATTACAAGAAATAGTGGTTTCCAATAATTTATATTTAATTAGTGATGAAGTGTACGAGCATTTAATTTATGATGATAAAAAGCACGAGTCGGTGATGAAGTATCCTGAATTATTCGCGCGTAGTTTTGTTTGTTTTTCTTTAGGTAAAACCTATCACTGTACAGGCTGGAAACTAGGCTACTGTGTGGCTCCAGAACATTTAATGAAGGAATACCGAAAAATACATCAGTTCAATGCCTTTAGTTGCGATACACCTAAGCAGTTGGGTATTGCTAAATATATGTTAGATAAAGAAGCCTATTTAGGTTTAGGTAATTTCTATCAAGCTAAAAGAGACCATCTAAGAAAATTATTAGCAAGTACGCCTTTACAATATATTCCTTCTTCTGGTTCTTATTTTGAATCTTATAGTTATGCTGGAATATCGAATGAATCAGATAAAGTATTTGCAGAAAAATTAGTGAAAGAATACGGAGTGGCGGTCATACCTATGTCTGCTTTTTATCATAATGCTACCGATAATAAGGTAATACGACTTTGCTTTGCTAAAAAAGAATCTACACTAGAAGCCGCTGCTGCTTGTTTACAAAAATTATAAATTAACATAAAACCTTTTATTTTATGTTAGCTATTAGAACTCAATTTTCAAATCATTTTAATTATAACGCTGCTCTAGTAGTCAAATCTCCGGGAAGAATAAATTTAATTGGAGAACATATTGATTACAACCATGGTTTTGTACTACCCGCTGCCATTGACAAGTTTATTGAACTAGCTATAGGCAAAAGAACCGATGGAGCCATACATATGGTGGCACTGGACTTGGAAGAAACCATCATTCTACCTATTCATAACCTAGCGCCTCATGCTACAGTATGGGTTAATTATATTATTGGAGTAGTGGATCAGGTATTCAATAATTTAGCTACTAATGAAAATAATTTTGCCAAAATAAAAGAGGACTTTAATGGTGGCTTTTCTATTTGTATTCAAGGTAATATTCCACTAGGCGCTGGCCTTTCAAGCTCTGCTGCAGTGGAGTGCGCGGTTTTGTTTGCCCTCAATGAATTATATAACTTATCACTTACTAGAATGCAAATGGCCCTGATGGCACAAAGCGCAGAACATAAATTCGCTGGCGTAAATTGTGGCATAATGGATATGTTTGCCAGTTTACACGGAGAAAAAAACAAAGCCATTTTATTAGACTGTGATAGTTTAGCTTTTACTTATTATCCCCTTGCATTAAATGACTATAGTATTGTTTTATTCGATACACAAATAAAACACGCGCTAGCTTCTTCCGAATACAATACCCGCCGCTTAGAGTGTGAGCAGGGATTAAAAATAATTCAAGAAAAATATCCTACTGTAAAAACATTCAGAGATATAAGCCTAGAACAAGTAGAAGCATGCTTGGCCTCCAATGATGTCAATAGATCGAAGGTTTATCAAAGATGTAAATATGTAGTGGAAGAAATTCAGCGTGTGCAATTAGCCGTGCAGGATTTAGGCAAGGGCGATATGCAGGCATTTGGAAAAAAAATGTTCGAAACACATAAAGGCTTATCTAAATTATATGAAGTGAGTTGTCCTGAATTAGACTTTTTGGTAGAGGCAGTATCTAATAATGAAAATGTATTAGGGGCTAGAATGATGGGCGGTGGCTTTGGTGGCTGCACTATTAATATTATTAAAAAATCGGCAGTAGAAGAAATTACAAAAGCGCTTACTGCTAACTATGCCAAAAAAATGCATAAAGAATTAGCTGTGTATATTACTAGTATTGAAGACGGGACTCATATTGTGGAAGGAACTCATTAAGTAGCTTAAAACATCCTTATCAATTACTAAGCATAAAAAAACCAGCTCTTTTTCAAAAGCTGGTTTTTATGTATTCAATATTATGTATTCAAATAATTATTTAATACTTTAAGTAATTATTCATTGTATTAATACCAAGAACCATTTATCGTTTCATCTCCATTCGCATTATTGTTGGCCATTCTTCTTTTTTGATTCCTTCTATGTATAAACGTTGTAATAAACATTAAAGGAATAAAAATAAAGGTTAATGGAGGAATACCTAATATGCTAATCCACTTGCCACCAAAATGACGACGCATAGGGCGGCGTAAACGCTCCGCAATAATATACATAGCAGGTACAATAAATAAAGTCATGAAAAAGGCAAAGGCCAATCCATAAATAATGGTCCAACTCAATGGCTTCCAGAAAGCAACGTTATCACCACCAAAGAAAATATGTGGGTTTAACTCACTAAATAAAGTCACGAAGTTGATATTAAAGCCAATGGCAATGGGTAAGAAACCTAGAATAGCTGCAAGGGCTGTTAATAGTACTGGAATAATTCTTGTTTTACCTGCTTGAATCACGGCCTCTCTAGTTTTATAGCCTCTTGATCTTAACTCATCGGCAAATTCAATCACTAGTATTCCATTTTTCACTACAATACCTGCAAGTCCTACAATACCTAATCCCGTCATTACCCCTGAAACCTTCATTCCAAATATAGCGAAGCCTAAAAGCACACCTATAATACTAAATAAAATTTCCGTTAAGATAATCACCGATTTAGAAATAGAGTTGAACTGTAATACCAGTGTAAACAGAATTAACATTAAAGCAATGACCAAGGCCTTACCTAAAAATGCGACTGTTTCTAATTGTTGTTCGTTCTCACCAGTTTGTTTAACAGTGACGCCTTCAGAAATACCTTTGAAATTACCAATATATTGTGCAATCACTGCATTCACTGCAGTGGGGTTGAAACCTTGGTCTGTTTGAACATTCGATCTTAATTGAATTAATCTTTTTTGATTTTTTCTATTAATGCTACCAAAGGTATTGGTAGGTTCTACTTTCACTAATGAGCTGATAGGAATATTTTTTACCATGCCTCCTGCTGCCATATCTCTAAAAGATAAACGCATGTTCAACAGATCTACTAAATTATTTCTTTGTAATTCTTCGTTTCTTAATTGAATCTTATACTCATCCTTGCCATCTTTAATTTTAGAAACTTCTTTACCAAATAAGGCGGTACGAATTTGCATACCTACTTGTGCACTGCTTACCCCTTCAATTAAAGCGCGGTCTCTATCAATAGTTAAGGTTAATTCCGGATTGACTAAATCCACATCCATCTTTAATCCATCAATACCTGGAATTTGTGCAGCGTCTAAATAATTTTTTAAACCTACTGCTGTTTTTACCAATTTATCAAAATCATCTCCTTGAATTTCTATATTCACTGGAGGCTCGGTGGGAGGGCCATTTGATTCTTGCGTAACCGTAAATTCAGCACCAGGAATACCTTTCATCTCTGCACGTATAGCATCTAAATAGGGCTCTGTTGATTTGCCATCGCGCTTTTCATATTCCACAAAGTTTATTTGAACACGCCCTAATTCAGATCTTGCACTTCTATCGCCACGCATAGGATCGCCTGCACCCACTGCCACATTACTAATTATACTTTCTACAAGGGGATTCTTTTTATTATTATCCATTTCCAAAGCCTTGGCTACTTTTTGTTCTACTACTTTAGTAATAGAATCGGTATAATTTATTTTAGTACCTACTGGTAATTTTAAATACACATATACTTGGTTAGGATCTCCCTTTGGGAAAAATTCAATACCTACTCTGCCTGTGCTAATGCTAATGCCAAAAAATACAAATGAAAATATTAATAAAACAAAAGTGCCAATTAATAATTTCACCGGTCTCCAGCCATTTAAAGCACGACGTAAAATACGCTCATAAGTTTCCATTAATTTAGGAAGGGTACGGGTCTGAAATTTCTCAATTAAATCGGCAATAAAATATTTATTGGCCACTACCAAAATCATAAAGAAGATCAATAAATTACCTAAGAAAGTAAAGCCCATTAAGTCTAATAAAATACCTATTGCAATTGGAATCCAGAAACCTTTTTTCTTAAACATGGCCGATTTAGGCTCCTCTGATTTTACTTCTTCATGGTTCATGAAATCAACTGCAAATACAGGGTTCATGATAAAGGCTACCACTAAGGAAGCAGCTAAAGTAAATATTAACATAGCCGGCAGGTAAATCATAAACTTACCAATAATGCCAGGCCAGAATAATAAAGGGAAGAAAGGTGCTAAAGTAGTAATGGTACCTGCTAATACAGGAATAAAAACTTCACCAGCAGCCATTTTAGCGGAAGTAGTAGCTGTTAATTTTCCTTTGCCTTGAACAAAAATACGGTGCGTATTTTCAATAACTACAATGGCATCATCTACTATAATACCTAGTCCAAATAAGAGGGCAAATAAAACCATGAAGTTTAAAGTAATATGCGAGCCCACTAATACGTCACCAGCAGGTAACAATACAAAGGCAACAAACATACTCAAGGGTACCGATAAGGCCACAAAGAAGGCATTAGTCACGCCCATAAAGAACATTAATACGACAAGTACTAATATAAATCCAATAACAATGGAGTTCACTAAATCTGTAAATGAACTTTTAGTTCTAATACTTGTGTCTCCTGAAATAACCAAATCGACATCTTTCGGTATATCATTGGCTATGGCCTCTTCTACAATTTTCTTCACCGCATCGGTAGTGGCAATTAGGTTTTCACCATTACGCTTAACAATATTTAGGGTAAGTACATTCTTGCCATTTAAACGTGCATAGCTTTCATTTTTCTTTACAGTGTCTATAATAGTGGCCACATCTCTTAAATAAATAGGCGCACCATTTGAGTTACGCACAATAATATTAGCAATATCATTTGCATTTTTTAATTGACCCTTTAATTGTAGGTTACGATTCATTGTACCTACTTCTAATAAACCACCCGATAAATCTAGGTTTTCTCTTTGAATCGCAAAAGTGATATCGTCGAATGTAATGCCCGAGCTTTGCATTCTATAATTATCTACATTAATTTGAAATTCTCTTTCCGGAGCACCCACTAAATCAATTCTATTCACTTGTGAAATGCTTTCTAGTTTATCTTTTAAATCGTCTGCATATTTTTTTAATTGAACGGGGCTATAATTACCGCTAATGTTTACATACATAATAGGCATGTCACTGATATTTAATTCAATGACCCTTGGCTCTTGTGTTAAATCATTAGGTAGGTCCGACTTGGCTTTATCCACCGCATCTTTCACTTTTTGTAAAGCTATTTCTGGTTTTACATCTGTGCTAAACTCAACTGTAATGGCTGAAAAATCTTGTTGAGAGGTAGAAGTGAATTTGCTAATTTTTACACCACTAATACTCTTAATTTGTTTTTCAATAGGACGGGTTACTAAGTTTTCTATATCCTTAGGGGAGTTACCTACGTAAACCGTTTGTACGAATATATTAGGAATAACCACTTCAGGAAAGTTTTCTTTAGGAAGTGTAAGGAATTGATAAATTCCTCCTAAGCTAAGAAATAACATCACCAAATAAATAGTGGTCTTATTGGTAATAGCCCAGGAAGTGGGTTTAAATTCTTTGAACTTTTCTTTTATTTTATTGATAGTAGACATATTGATCTATTAAACTTTAATTTTTTAATTATTTATCTGAAGTAGTAATGTTTTGGCCATCAAATAAGGTCTGATAACCTTCCGAAATAACATTATCACCGGCTACTAAGCCTGCTAAGATTTCGATATTATTACCATAGTATTGTCCTACTGTTACTGCTTTTTTACGCGCCAGCAATTTTCCATTTTCCATTACAGCGACATAAATGAATTTACCTTTCTCATCGTTCTGTAATAAATTAATGGGAGCACTAATGGCGTTCTTTTTTTCGTAATCCTTAATTTTTACTTGTACTAATTGGTTCGGACGGAAATTTTTATCAACGGGTAATTTAGCTTCTATATAAAAACTTCTGCTAAGTGGATCAATCACATTACCTACCACCGATATTTTAGCAGCAACTATTTTTTGAATATCTGGAAAGTTTAAACTTGTTTCAGTACCTACTTTTACTTTACCTGCATAATTCTCAGGAACCATTGTCGTTAATTTTAAGCGAGCAATATTCACAATTTTTATTTGACCAGGGCCCATAAATAAATCACCCACTTTCACATTTACTTCCTCTGCCACACCATCTACATCGCTATAAACGCTTGTATAAGCTAGTTGATCACGCACCATGCCTAATTGCTCTGTGGCAGCTTTTAACTGACTCGCTGAAGCTTCTGCATTCGTTTTAGCAGTTAATAATTGCATTTCACTGCCAATATTTTGTTCCCATAAATTCTTTTGTTTCTCATACACCATTTTAGCTAAAGCGGCCTGAGATTTTATAGTTTCAATATTTTGAGTAGCGGCAGCAGCACTTTGCTTAATTAAGCTATTGTCCAATTGCAGTATTAACTGACCTTTTCTAACGTTGTCACCTCTTTTTACAAATAAGCCCTTTACTTGTCCTCCACCTGCACGAGGTGTTACAAAAGAAACGCTTTCAGATTCTACCTTTCCTTGTAGCTCTATATAATGAGTGAAATCCTGTGTGGCTAAAGGAGTAACTGCTACTAGTATTGCTTTTGCAGTTTCTGCGCCACCTGCTTTTGCAATGGCTGATTCTAGCGAAGCAATTTTTGCATTTAAACTAAGGCTTTCTTTTTTCAAAGAAGCCAAACTAGCTTTCTGCTTTTCTAAGCTACTGCCTTCACTACCGCAGGCAATAGCGAATAAGATTAAAGTACTTGTTAGGATTGTAGAGATATTTTTCATTATTGTTATTTTAATATTAATGTATTGATGAGGGTTTTATAATTTTCCAGTTGATTTTAATAAATCTACTTTAGCAATTAAAGCGGTGTATAATGCGTTCATGAAATTATTTTGCGCACTTACTAAGTCGGCTTGTGCAGCTGAAATTTCTGTATTAGAACCCGTACCTGCTTCAAATTTCTTTTTTGTTTGTTGATATACATTTTCAGCTAATTGCATATTCTTTTTTTGAAATGATACAGTAGCCACCGAAGACATATAATTTAATTTCGCCTGTGTGATTTCGTTGTCGATATTATTTTTTAAAGCAACTATTTGATTTTCTATTTGCTGTAATTCAATCTTTGTTCTTTTTACTCTAGCCTCTCTAGCAAAACCATTAAATAAAGGCAAGTTCACATTTAAACTTAAAAACGAAGTTGGAAACCAATTACCTCCTTCGAAAAAATCAAAAGTCGTTCTTAGTGCGTTTTTTGAATAAACGCCAGACATACTTACAGTGGGTAAATAACTCAATTGGTAACGTTTCACATTGTAGGTCGCTAACTTTCTTACAGCATTTATATATTGATAATCTTTTCTTACGCCATATTGAAAATCGTTTTCTACTAATACATCCGTACTTAAGCTTTGCTCATTAATTATATCAGTCAATTCAAGGCTGTCTTTTACTGGCATACCCATTAACATTTTTAAACCCATATAACCAATCGCTACTGCATTATTGGCTTTAATTTTTTCAGTTTGTAAATTGTTCAATTGAACACTAACTTTATCTACATCTAATTTCTCAGCAAAACCATTCTTATACATGATTTGAGCATCCTTAGCTAGTTTATTTAATCGCTCAATATTGGCATCTAAAATATTCAATTGTGTTTTACTTGCCGACAACTGATAGTATATTTTATAAATATTAGTTTTTATAGCTTCTTCAGTAACAGCTGCATTTTTTCTTTGCATGTCTAAAGAAGTGGAGCGTGCTTGTAATCCAATAAATACTTGACCATCAAAAAGTAATTGTTGAAAATTAGCACCATAGTTGGCATTAAATTTTGTTCCAAATTGAACTGGAATAAAGGTACCTGCAGGACCTCCAAATATTTGAGCAGGCAATAAGGAAGTAGGTATTTTTAAATAGTCGGTGCCACTTAGATTTGTTCCAATTGTAGGATAAGCTGCTGCTGCAATTTCTCTATTGGTTTGTACTTGTACATCAATAGCTAGTAAAGAATTTTTTACTTGTACATTATTTTTTTGAGCAAAGGCCACGCAATCATTCAATGAAAAAGAATGTAGGGGTTTAATTTCTGTTTGCGCACTAAGTAGTTGACTATGTATAAGTACAACTAATAAGAGAGATAGATATTTCATTTTTTTATGTATTAACTTGGAATTTTTATTTCTGTGATTTATTATAGGTATAAATTTTATATAACTATTATGAATTAAGTTTATTTAGTTTGTAAGCGTCCATTAATTTATGACCTTCTAAAGTAGCTACACCGTAAACAAAGTGTTCTATAATTTGTAAATTCACTTTTAGCATATCAAACTTACTAGGATGAAATACATGTATATTAAATGGAATTAAACTTGTCTCTAATCTGTATCTAGAAAGAATAGTTACATCCACATCTTTTCTGTATAAACCCTCTGCAATGCCTTTTTCTAAATTGGCGCTAATCATAGAAAAAATAAAATCGTCTTTATGTTTTTTTATTTTTTCAAAGGCCAAGGGATAATATTTTTCAATTTCAAATAAAGCAAGAGGGTTCATTCTATTAAACATCTCCTGAATGACCGTCATTAATAAGAAGATTTCATGCACCGCATTATCAGCCTTTTCCATACTTTGGGTACATACCAAGTTATGGTTGGCTAGTTCAAATTCCACCACCGAGCTTACCAAGGCATCTTTATCTTTAAAATACTGGTAAATGGTCTTTTTGCTTATGCCCAATTGAGTAGCCAAGTCATCCATGGTGACATGTTTGACCCCAGTCTGGAACATCAATTCGCGGGCTTTATTGAGAATTCTATCTTGCATAGCTTGTTTTGAAGGCGCAAAACTACGGAAACTTTTATCGTTTTCAAAGTTTCCAAGCTTATTTTTTTATTATTTATGCCGAATGGCAAAATTGTTTGAAATTTGAGCCTTAATACTAGTCCAAATGCCCAATATCAGGCGTCAAATATTCAAGCAAAAAATAATAACTGCCCTAGCGCAGCGCTTTTTTCAAGGGGTCATTGTGCTGGCACCTATTGGGGTTACTATTTGGGTAGTGGTAAGTTTATTTAATTGGGTCGATAATTTCTTACCTAATCTGCTCAATTTTATTTTTCCTCAACAGTTTGCAGAAGTCAATGGACAAATACCTAAAGTCACTGGACTTGGTTTTTTAGTAGCCATTGGACTTGTATTAGTAGTAGGTTGGTTGTCTTCTTTATTTTTTGTAGAAAGACTCATGTCCATCTTTGATAAGATTTTAGAAAGAACACCGGGCGTAAAAATTATTTATTCTTCAGTCAAAGATTTTTTAGAAGCCTTCGCAGGCAATAAGAAAAAATTTGATAAACCTGTTTTAGTTTGTATTGATGCTGAGGATATTTGGAGAATAGGATTTATTACACAAGAAAACTGTGAACATTTAGGATTAAAAGATCATGTCACTGTATATGTGCCACATTCCTATGCGATATCAGGTATATCTTTTATTTTACCATTATCCAAAACTAGAAAATTACCAAAAAACATCAATGCTGCAGAAGCAATGAAGTATGCTATTTCAGGCGGAGTGACTACTGTTGACGAGCTTACATCAAATAAAGAAGCTGATTCTAAAACAAACTAATATATAATTTACACTACCATAATGCAATTGCACAATTTTAATTCAGGCCCTTCAATATTACCTCAAGAAGTTTTAGAACAAGCAGCAGCGGCTATTCATAATTTTAATAATACGGGTTTATCTATTTTAGAAATAGGACATCGTAGTGCTCATTTTGTAGAAGTGGTTACAGAAGCACAAACTATTGTAAAAAGATTAATGGGCTTAGACGATGCTTATGAAGTTTTATTTTTACAAGGGGGTGCCACTATGCAGTTTATGCAAGTGCCTATGAATTTATTAGACGAAAACGGTTTAGCAGCTATTTGTGACAATGGAATATGGGGCAGTAAAGCAGTTAAAGAAGCTAGTTTATTTGGACCCGTAAAAGTAGTTTCAGATACTGCCGATAAAAAACATACTTATATAAATAAAGTATTAGACATTCCTTCAAACGCTACTTATTTACATATTACCACTAACAATACAGTAGAGGGAACCCAATGGCATAGCTATCCTCAGACTTCTGCCTTACTTATTGGCGATATGAGCTCTGATATATTTTGCAGGCCCACTAATTTCAAGCAATTCGATTTAATTTATGCAGGCGCACAAAAAAATATGGGTGCTGCAGGGGTTACGATGGTGGTGGTTAAAAAAGATATTTTAGGAAAAACTAATAGAAAAATTCCAGCTATTCTTGATTATAGAAAACATATTGAAGCGGGTTCCTTATTAAATACACCTCCTGTTTTTTCTATATATGTAAGTTTATTAACCCTGCGTTGGATAGAAGCGCAAGGTGGCCTAGCAGCAATGGAAAAATTAAACTTAGCAAAAGCTAATTTATTATACAATACCATTGATAGTTCAACTGCTTTTCATTGCCCCATTGCGAAAGAAGACAGAAGTATTATGAATGCAGTTTTCTTTTTAACAGATACTTCCAAAGAAGAAGCATTTTTAGCCCTATGTAAAAAAGAAGGAATGATTGGTGTAAAAGGTTACAGAACAGTGGGAGGCATTCGAGTGAGTATGTATAATGCCTTGCCTTATTCAAGTGTAGAAGCTTTCTGCGACTTGATGAAATCATTCGCTGAAAAAATTTAATTTTCAACAAAAAGAACGAACTTCGCGCCCATGGCAAAAATAAGTCCCTTTGAAGCATTAAGACCTCAGCCTCAACTAGCAAAACAAGTTGCTAGCAAACCTTACGATGTATTAAATAGTGCAGAAGCAAAAATAGAAGCAGTAGGTAATGCCTATTCTTTTTTGCATATTACAAAAAGTGAAATTGGCTTACCAGAAAATACAGATGTACATAGTCAAGAAGTATATCAATTGGCCTTAGAAAATTTAAATGCATTTATACAAAGAGATGTTTTGTTTAAAGAGTCAAAGCCCTGTTATTATATTTATCAACTCATTATGGATGGCCGTGCACAAACAGGTTTAGTTTGCGTAAGTAGTATTGATGATTATAATAATGATATTATTAAAAAGCATGAATTCACGCGTCCCGAAAAAGAATTAGATAGAATCAATCATATCAAGACT
>OCVQ010001919.1_pt1 | contig 14687 bp, 36 predicted proteins | sample 1539061 | NCBI WGS metagenome assembly OCVQ01 (sample SAMEA3355526, study PRJEB22509) | marine metagenome | biome: marine; feature: river plume; material: water | place: USA | collected 2010-08-08 | depth 0.5 m | reverse complement strand
CTATCATATTTGGAGAGACTTGTCAATAACTTGTGGATAACTATATAAAGAAAATTAATAAATAACTAATGTTTATATATGTTATGATTATATGGGTAATAGCGCATATCAAAATATGAGACGTAATGTCAAATTTGGAGGGATAAAATATCAACATATGAGACCTATCATATTTGGAGAGACTTGTCAATAACTTGATCATATATATCTCATTATATGAGACAATATTCCCGTGATTTTTTGGGCTCATCGTAATGTTTTTTGCATAAAAAATAGCCCAATTCCACGGAGAAACTGGGCTAAAATTATTTAATTTGATCTATTTCTTAACTATTTTAATTAGAAATGATTTAATTCTTCTACCTATTTTATTAAGCTTATCTTCTGCTTTACCTGGTGTTGTTTCATTGTAATTAGATGGGACAAAACAAGGGTGATTGTTCTTATTATAGAAATGTCTGGGACTCATTATTCCTCCTGCCGCCGTTCGGCGGCGGTGATCCAGAAGATCACCTTACTCCTAGTATAGTATACAGAATAATATCTTGTCAAATTCCCGTGATTTTTTAGATCATGTCGTAATGTCTAAATTATATAGATAATACTTATCCACATAGATATCCACAACCTGTGGATAAAGTTGTGGATAACTTTTATCAAATTTATTCCCCAAATTCCAGTGATTTTTATCATGTTGACGTAATGTCATTTATTTGATATGCTGCATTTTATATGCCGCACACAAACCCCAGCTTTGTCAAGCTGGGATCGTGCTTTAAGCTATGCGTTTTGCGGGATACGGAATCCTAATTTATCTAGGAACTCTTGCCCCAAATGATACTGACAGAATTCTTCAAATGAATGTCCGTCAATCTGCTTATTAACCATATCAATTTCTACGGTTGTATCCCATAGATTTGTATTCTCAGGGTCAACTGCAAATAAACCAAATCCAGTTTCTGAATTCCAGTCCTCGCCAATTAATTGACTTACGATAATACGGGTTGCATATGATGTGTCATTCCAACGTGGCTTTGCCATCCAGATAGCATGTGCAATAGAACTTTCCCATTCTGTTTCACCCCAGTGTGAATACAATCCAACTGCCTGTGGTGTCCCGTCATTGAATACGTAATTGATACGTGCTCCCATAATTTATTCTCCTTGTTGTAGTGGGTTTGACTTGAAGTACTTCTAAAATTCATTGTATGCGCCTACGATGTAGGCAACTGCGCCATCGTTTTTCTTTACTGTGATGTGTCCTAGCGCTGAGCCAATAGCATAGGCAGTACCTAAATCATTAGCCTCATGGACAGGCTTGCCTTCATCTCCTAGATAAGCAACCATAACCATAACACGATAGCACAAAGTATTTAATTGTAGTTCTCCATCGGCTTCGTTAGCCCATGCCTGGATTTCATTACTTATTGTAGTCATCTAAATTAACCGCCGTTTCATCGTATTTGTAATTGGACCATTGTACTACAGGTGGCTCATAGTTGTCAAGAATATCCTTGCCTGGACCTTCGTCTAGGACGGTGATATCTATCACACTGGAGACCTCTACAGTATCGTTATCTTTATTGTGGTAATTATAGTATTTGTAATCAACACCCCAATACTTCACCATAGTTAGAAACAATCTCATTATCCGTCTTTGGATATTTGGAGGTTGCTTCATTACATTCATGGCAAAATCTGAATCTTGGAATCTAATATCGGAAATTGAATCTACTAATCTTTCCACCGCTTTCTCTTCATCTCGTTTAGCCATAACTCCCTATTCTACTAAATATTTGTGGGGGTGTCAAGTACCCACCCCCACCGCTATTAAATTATATTACTTGCTATTTGGTGCTTCAAAGACCTTACCTTCGGCCTCTGCATTGCGTAGTGCTTCTACCTGAGCACGTGTGAAACGTCCTCGTGCCCCAACTAGGAAACCTAGTTGCTCTAGATATTCTCGCTTTGTCATCCGCATTCTCCTTTTGTTAGTTTGTTGCTAATCCTACCACCATGATAGGAAACTTGTCAAGCTGTCTCATATGATGAGACTATTCTTCTTCATCCTCTTCGTCTTCTTCAAACATGAGGTCGGTCATGATCTTGTTATCTGTTAACCAATCACGTAGATCTTCGTGATGCTGTTCGGCGCCGTACTCAAGAGAGAATCCGTAGCCTGACTCTACAGCATTAGTTAATTTATCCCAAACTTCTTCCTCTGTGAAGTTGAATCGGAATTCCTGATCCTCCATAAAACTTTTAATAGCGCTCCAGGTCCATAGCCAAACCATGGATAGACCTAGATCCGTTGTGTCTAGAATGTCTAAACATTCATTTAACTTATTTCTGTCATCAGCCTTCATTAGTCAAAGTACCCTTCTGCCCATAGGCCCTGTAGAAAACTAACAGTGTCTTCTAAATCTTTACGTAGAGGCTCCTTGTCCATCAGACTAGACGGGTGGCGGAGATAAAATAGTTTAGCATCGTGTACGCTATTGATCATTCTGTCTAGGTCTTCTTGTGTATAGCCTAGCATTATTCATTCCACCAATACTTAACTATAGTATTTAATGTAGTGTGAATATTGCAATCGCAATCCTCTCCACCCATATTTTCATCGAACTCTATATGAGAATAATTATCCTCGTATATCTCGTTAACTAGTTCTTCGATAGTTCTCATGCCTGCTCCTTAGAAATGGAAATCAACTGGGACTAGGAATTGTAGCATGGCGGTCTCAGGCTTGTCAAGTCTTTCCCGTAAATATCTCAAATCCGCAGTGTATTCTTTTCTGTCAAAGAAGGCGGAGTCAGGAACCCACTCACCACTCATTAACTTACACATAGTATTAATATAGTAATTGTTAAAATCAAATCGGCTGTCGTCAGGCAGTTCTCCATTGTTACTAATATACTCAACAATGTCGGAAGTAAACTTATCTAACTTTATCTTAGTTAGATATTGGTTGGCATTCTCAATACGATACTTAACAATACCGTCAATAACCTTATTGAACTCTTCAGGCTTTTCTGCATATGAGATAATCATATTAGATGAATCCTCATACTGTGACTCAGACCAGCGACCACCGCCGACAACATGCCAGTCTGACCAATCGCAATTTTTAAATCCAGTTTCTTCGGACGGTTCCAAGAATGCTTGGACGTCTGATAATGCTTCTTCTATATCTTGGGCTTGTACCGCTATGTAGTGGAGTGTATGCATTTTCCTGTGCTTTCTGTTAGTTGTTCGTAATGGATAATTCTACCATGAGGGACTGACAACTGTCTAGTCCAGCCAGTGTGATAAAGATCACACCAGCTTTAAATTAATTAAATATAGTCCAGCCTGCAAAGTCGCCTTCGTCAACGACATGTCGCTGAACTGCGGACCAGGCAGATTCCCCATAGAAATACTTAGGGCGCTTATTTGGGACGGTGACCTTGAAGAATGAATTATCCTCATTGGCCTCATATACGTTTATATTAGTATCCCCGTTATAGATAGGGAACCAGGTTACGGAATTTACTTTAGGTTTTGTCATGACCGTATTCTATCACCCGTAATGCCTGTGAGTCAAATCCATACCCCGTAATGTGATCAAGATCACAGGGGCCGCATAGCTTTATAAAAGCAGAAGGGCCAGGTCCCCCAACCTGGCCCCTCACGTAGGCATTTCCCAATTTATTTAACGACTTGGCGAAGCCTGATAGCCGTACCTACACCATCACCACTTACTGTGATACATACTATTTTACTTGACTGAAATAGATCTGTCAAGTTACTCCCACTTTAGCGTGTACCCTTTTACCCTAATGTTTCTACCCGTAGTAAATTTCTTTACTGCCTCTGACACAACTGCCTTATCTTCATATTTAGTTATTGCTATGAAGTTATCAATTGCATCGCTGGCGGTGATACCAGCAAACATAAGATTGTTATTCTTACGTATAATCCAAGCCATTAGAACTCCCCGTTCTCTAACATGGTAATAAGCCATTCGATTGCTTCTACCAATTCGTCGTCTAGTGTTTGTTCTGCCTTTTCTGCCAATTGTTCTACAAGGTCCTCACGAGATTGCTTGTAGCCATCGTGCCAGCCTGATGTGTAGTCTGACATATTACTCCTTTTGATATGGATGATTAGGTTCGTAGTCTGCAAGGTAGGTCTCTTTTAAATTAAACTTATCTCTAATTCGACTTACCTTTTCAATACTACCAGTTCCAATGTTGAATGTCAATGGTGGCATGAACTCAGGGTCCAGCCCATTAATCTCAGCCTCCCAATAGGCCCTCTCAAGAGAGAGCCTATCAGGAGCAGTTAACTCAAAGTACATTATGAGTTCCAGTCGACGTCTGTGTTTTCACAGGACCATGATTCAACTGTAACATCACCATGCCATGAATCAATACTTAGATTGTCATTGATAAAGTAATGTGCATCGAAGTCTTCTACTTCTTCCAGTGGAATATCGTAGTCAACTTCTACTTGAACTGTAGCGGTGATACGCACAGTCTGCTTTGGCTCGTGCCCAAGAATTTCGCAGAGGTCGTTAAGAACTTCTACCTTTTCATAGTTTGGGTTATACCAACCATCAGCATTTAGGTTATCAATAATACTATTAACTTGTACCTGTAGATTATTTAATCTAGTAGATAACAATTGATTCTCATGAAGTTGATATTCTAAATCAACAGTCTTGATACTTGGGTAAGTTGCCTCACCGTTGACGATAGACTTATATGTAATAAGACTATTAGGATTGTAGGTCTCAGGGACCGTTGGAGTTAGTATTGCTTCGTACTGGTTTTCCATTTTGTTACTTTCTGTTAGTAGGGACGAAGGCGCTATTGTAGCATGCTCCGTTGAGATATGCAACATATCTCGCCCACATGGACATGTGAGCTTTACCACACCAGATGGGAATCCAAACCCATCTGATGAAGTTACTTCGATCATAGTATCACACTCATCTGGGTCACAGATGAATGTGTACTTAGATGATACTAGTTCCTCAGACATTAGTATCCTCCAATAGCAGTTTGTGAATTTCACATTCTTTCATTGCATCTTCATCCTGCCATGAACCTTCATTGCATTCAGAGCAGAATTGACCACATTCATTATCGCAATAATCAAGACAATCATAAGACTGGCAAGCATAGCAACGTGTTTCATAACTAATTAGTTCTTTAACATCACCACGAACAATCTCATACTCCCCACCCCAACCTGTTTCTTCTTCGTACTCTAATGTAAGAACGGAGTTGGGAACAAGGTCAGACAGTTTAGTTAGAATAGTTACTGCAGGTGACCATGCAGTCTCATACTTATAGACAAGCCAGTGGTCTTCGCCTTCTGACTTATATTCAACTAGTTCTGTATCTGAATACTCGTCGTTATCACGAACGGCTACATCCCACTTTGTTCCCCAGTTAGTATTGTTCCAGTTGTACCAATCCTTTTGGGTCTTAGCATGCTCAATAGACTTTTTAAACCAATCTGGGTCTTTAATATCTATACCACCACGGTCAGGCTGGCAGGCATACTCCTCATCAGTAATACCTTCATCCTTATATGAGTGGATATTAAAGAAAGCGAAGACAGGGTTATTGTATTCAACCTGCTGAATTTTGGTGGGGAATCCCATAGATGAAATATCACCCATACCAAATGTTTCTTGTGCTAATGTAAAAGGACGGTTAAGTCTTTCCTTGATAGAATCTATCTCAGACTTAGGACCTTGGATAGTTAAAGTGTTGTAACACCAGTTTGGCATTTGTTACCTTTCGTAGTAGGAGGTGGCTTATTTTACACGAGTTCGACGGCGTTGTCAAGGACCATCTTGGACTGCCATAAAGAGCAGTTTCTATCTAATCTATCACCAAATATACGAATATAATCAGCGATATCTTCTGTTTGATCAGTTAAGCATTCTTTAACTGTATCTACTGAAATAAACACACGTCCATTCCATAGACCCATTGCACCTATATTAGTAGGAACTTCTAGACAACCATATGTATCTTGTTCCCAGCCAACACCTTCTGAGCATACAAGCGCATACTTGTTATCTCCGAAGACATTTGTTTCTTCTAGTTTAATTAGTAGTAGGTTATCTACTGTGCATTCGCTAAACTCGTTACTGTATTGCAAACGGTAAATGTCATTAGCAATTGTAGCCAACTTCTTTCCGTCTACTATCTGTCCTATATATCCATTTGTTCGTGATGCTCTGCGGTCCATGGTTTTCCTTTCGATAAGGGTGAATTTTACCATTCCGCAGGGACCCGTGTCAAATCCGTGATCCCCGTAATAACCTCGTAATATGTGATTTTAGTCATATTGGGTGCCGCCGATTTTTTCAGCTTTGTCAAGTGCAACACGATCATGAAATAAAAAAAATGGGGGCGAATTTCTTCGCCCCCACTTTTATTTTGCTATGCGATTTGCATAACACCCTTAACCACTTTTAACAAGCGATTTTTTTCTGCGTTGATTTGTGCATCAAATCCTGATGCAGATGCAAGCAATGACTCATTAGAACCACCACGAGCAGAGCGGTGCCAGTCAAGGCGTTCAGTAAGTGCATTAAACGCACCCCAAGCAGTGCCAGCAATCATGCCGTTAAACTCGCCTGTATAAATATCGTTGAGAGTATCAACTTTATTTGTCCATTTAGTTTGAGCGTTCTTTGCTTCACCAGTTGGCTTTGGATAAGCAGCGAGAATAATCTCGTTAAACTGCTGAGCGGTAACCGACTTCTCATATAGAGCATTAGCAAGCAATGAGAACTCATCCATGTATGTGTTCGCAAGACCAAGAGCAGTGCGAGCAACTGCAATCTTACCTTCTGCAGTTTGTGTGTGGCGAATTTTGAATGACTGCTTAACGCCATTCTTCTTACGACCAACACCATTAAGAGCAAGGTTCAAAGTATTAGCGCACACAACACGCACTGGCGTGATAGATGCCTGAATAGCAATAGAGCCGTCATGTGATGTGTTGATGAGCAAATAAGTTTTTACCTTATCTGCAACACCCTGAGCGTCAATGACTGCTTCACGCTCTAGTGCAAGAGAGCCGAATACAACACGACCACCACGAATTGAACCAGCAGTTTCCCAACGACCTCCGCCGTCTAGGATGTTATCACCAAATGCAAATAAATCTTCATTTTGCAATGGTACATAACGCTGACCAACTACACCGAGAATATCGGTTTGTGAATTGTCGGTTGGATTGGTACGCAAGACATATTGGTAAGCCTTGTCGCTTGTAAGATGTGCAGGGGTTTCCAAATCTTCAAGACGGACATTCCATCCATTTAGATTTGCAAGAGATAGCATTTCAGAGGTATTAACTTCCTCATTAAATACTGTACCTAATCCATGCCATGCAGGTTCTCTGAATGATGCGAATGAGGTTTTGCCATTTTGATTTTCTAGGTCGTGAGCCATAGTTTTCCTTTCGATTGTTGAAGAGCCTATTTTAGCACACCTACCCCAGCCGAGTCAATTCATCTTAGTTAAATGTCCGAATTATCCTAGTATTTCCAGTGTGTTTTAAATCACACCCGTAAAACTTGACAAGATCGGGTTTTGGGGGCGGCACAGCTCAGGCTATTTGTCAATAGCCAAAGCGTCTTGCCATTCCGTGTCATCTATTTTTGGAGCGGGAATAGATAATAGATTTACAATAACTGCAATAGGCAGTATAATAAAATAAACTACAAGGACAACGGCAATAAATACACCTATAAAAGTTCCCATGCCATAGTAAAAATCCATTGGGCTATCCTATCACACTTTTTAGTCGTTGTAAATACGGTAAGTGGCATATGCATTCACACACATAGTACTTATTTTGTTTACAGTCATTACATATGAGCTCGGATCTGCATTGCCAACCCATTATTTTTTACTCGCAGAAAATCTAACATCCGCCTTACCATAGACACACAATCCACAAGATACACAAGCGGACCCATTGCTAGAGATAAGAGGAATTTTCTTTAAGTTTTCAGGGCACTTAGCGCCAGGCTTACCGATTAATTCTTTCATTTTGTTTTCGGTAGCAGCGAATGTCTTACCTAAATAGGCTAACCTAATACCCTCATAGTTAGTACGCAAGTCTTCGGCTATTGTTGCGTTCTCATCATCCGTAGAGAAATAAAGAGATAAGTTATCAATACCCTTAAGCATAATAGCGGCGGACTTTACACGTGTGTATACCCAGAATTGAACATCAGGGTTATTAAGAATAACATGCTTCCATGCGAATGTATAAGTATCGTTGAAGAAATCTCCGTCCCAGTGGATACGGAATAACTTATCTGCAGAGCGCTTATCGCAATCCTTTTTGAAGTCTGCAATCATGTCTTCGAGTAGGGCTTCGATAGTGTCATGGTCTGCGTCTTTTACCAATTCCCAATTGTGAAGAAGTGTAGCCTTTACTCCCTTATAGACTTTTTCCAATTTGCCTGCATAGCAAACAGTCTCACAGATAGACGTTGCACCAGGACATGAAAAAGCCTTTCCTGCGGGCAAGCCGAAAGTGTTGGCAATTGTTGGGGTTTTTCCATTAGGGGAGACGGCATTAGCAACTTTCCTATCGTTAGAGCGTTTCAGTTTCATTAGGGGCCTTTCTTAGTGGGGGGGTAATTCTATCAGATTAGACGGGTTTAATCAAGTTTATTAGCGTGTTTCTTTTTCCTAGTATAAACTTTCTTACTAGGAATAGCGGTAGCAGAATTACTACGGCGCAATTCAAGCACACGGCGTAATTCCTCAGAGGTTTTCCTAGTTTTAGTAATCATGACGCAATTTTAGCAGAAATTCCAGCGTTTATCAAATCCTACTCGTAAGTAGCTGTGTGAGGTTGATCACAGGTGCCGCCGAAAAAATGGCAATTTTTGTGTGAGCAGTTTTGGCACTTGCTCAGGTGGTCTGCGTCTTTAGGTCGGCAGTAACCTTGCTCTATAGTATTTCTATTATCGCCCTAATCAGCCTGGCGAATAGTGTGTGAGAGTTCTTACTTACGACATTGGACGAGAACACTCTCTAAACTGTCCCTGTTTCGTTTGCTATTAGTAAGTCTTTACCATAGCAAATCGTGTTTGGTTATTAGCAAGGCGTAGCATTACTTTTGTAACATTACGCTTTTGTGGTACAAACTTTTCAATACGACCTGTAACACCTGTCTTTGATGTTGTGAACAAATCGCCAATCTGATAAGTGTATCCGCCAAGAGTCATTATTATTTCCTTTCAGTAGTGGGTTGTGGTTGAGTAGTTTAGCGACATACTCAGGTCGTTTGGGTTCAGGACTTTAGTTCTGCCCCCCAAATTGCTTAGAGATAACGAGCAATAGCGTTGTATGTGGAAGTATTTACAACTTCCTCATCTGTCATTTTGAGGATACGAATTGCGTTCGTGATTTCCTCTTTTTGCTCGCTATAAGTGTGATTATGAATTACCTCAAAATCCTTTTCAGGTTCTTTAGGGAAATCACTTTCATTTACGATAAGGTCAAAATCCACATTTAGGGTTTTGTTCCAATTACGATAGTTAGTGCGTAGGTTCTCTGCCTTAGCAAAGTTAGCCATAGCCCACTTACCGATTTCCTTCTGCCACTTCTCACGGGCTTTCTGATACTTTGCTTCGTTCTCGCCCTGTGTAGCGTAGTTCTTTTCCAATTCAGCAAGGCGTGTTTCTAGTGCCTTGATTACTTTAGGTGTAGCGATTTTCACGCTAATAGATTTTCCATTTCTAGCCATTTGTTTTCCTGTTCTTTAGTGGGTTGTTAGGGAGTATTGTAGCAGATGGGCTGAACGATTGTCCAGCCCACCCGCTGTGATTTACATTACTTTGCTGTTGTCCAGCGTTCTTGACCATTGACGGATAGTCTGATACGATAAGAGCCATTATCGTTCTTGACTACTTCCTGTACGATACCTGATACACCTGACTTAGCAGTTGTAAAAGTTTCACCGATTTGCGGAGTTGCCATTTTGCTTCCTTTCTGTTGTTGAGAGAGAATTATAGCAAAACCCACCGACATACACAAATCCAAAATGCTATCAAATCGGACATTTTCCTGTGATAAAAATCACATCTGCGTAACTTGACAATCCAAAAATTTTGGGGCGGCAAATTCCAGGGATTCTTGTGAGCTCATAGTAATGCTCGTAAATAAGCTAGATCTGGTGCGGCGCTGTCGGGCGTGTCTAAATTAGTTGAAAGTTAAACCAATTTGATTTAACTTTCAACCTTTTTAGATCGTGTTACTTTCCCGAAACTTTTCCATCTCTAAAAAAGTTTTTAGTCCAAAGTTTTCCATTTGGTTCTGCTAAATTATAAGTTGCGTATTCTTCAGCGTTACCAAAATCAACACACTTATTAAAATCATTTACTGCGTCAAGTGCGAAGTTGTATCGTTGTGTATTTACCAACTCACCATCATAGTAAGTTGTTAGTGCGTAGTCGTATTCCAAAATTTCTCCTTTATTGTAATTCATGAATGTTCCACCTCTCTCAAACCAATTTCTGCGCTTATCTCTTTCGTTCATAAGACACACGCACATTTAGAAATTGTAATTGTATTACTTTCCATTTTTACTACTGCTAGTGTTGAGCAATTATCGCAAAGAAAAATCTCCATTAGAAAATTACCTCGCTACCTTCTAGAATTAGATTATGCGGATTACAATCGCAAGGTTCGATGTCAAAATCTCCGTCTGGAGATACCCAACCTGTATAACCTTTTCCGTAGCAATCCTCACAATTTAGAATTACCTCTACTGCTTCTTTTATTTTAGACATTTAGTTTTCCTTTCTTTCTGTTGCCTGAATTGTAGCAGATAGCACTGACAATGCCTCTGCCTTGCTCGCTTCACGCTGAGCGATTACATGAGCCTTGAATTGTTCTAAGTTCATTATTCACCAACCTTTACTGCTAGAGTGCGATAAGCATAACCGCCGTTAGAATTGCGAACCTCTACAAGATAGGTTTCGCAACCTTCATACCATACCGCTTTAGGGTGTGGCTCGGCAGAGATAATTTCGCCCGTCAAAGTTTTTGAGCGATAAGGCTTTCCTACAAGTAGGCTTTCGATAGTATAGACATTTGCTGACATGGTTGTCCTTCTTTCTTTTTGTTTCTATGTCTGGAATTATACATTAGGGGTCTGACAAATTGGGGGAGGTTAGGGGGTGTGTCGGTGTGAGTTACCTCACATCGCACCCTCTTGAAATAAACCTATTTCAAGTGTAAGCAATTCATCTGGTGTTGCTTCGGATAAATCTACCCAACCAGCACCTTCTTCATCTAATCTAAAAATTTCAATGTAACCCATTTAGTTATCCTTTCTTTATGTCTGAAATTGTACCATAGGGGACTGACAAATTTCTTGTTACCTCTCAGTATTTGAGACAAAATTCCTGTGATAAAAATCACACGATCATAAATTCCTGTGAAAAAGTTATCCACAGAATAATCCCCAGACACGCCCGACCTCGGGGGCGGCAAATTCGAACAGATGTTCGAACTGCATAATTATTAATTACAATAAATAATTATTCAAAGTAGAATGGATCGAAGCTCTCGTCAAATAATTCTAAGTCGCTTGAAATTTCAATTTCAAATTCATCAGTTTCATTTATTGCTTCGGGTGTTGAAAATAATTCTGAATTATCTTCATAGTAATTATCCCAATTGTATTTTGGTTTTTCCCAAGACATTGTGTAACTCATTAGTTATAACTCTCCTTACATTCTGAGCAAACGAAATTAATTTTGCAATAGCAACCAACGGATAAAAGATTATCGTTTTGGTAATCATAGTAATCATCATAGTAGTTCATTATTTATTTTCCATTCTCTTAGTAATCTGAAACTCTAACGGTAACGGTTGCCCATTCATCATTGAATGAACCCGTTGGGCGATAACGAACGGCGAAATCTAACCAACCCTCAGCAGGGTAAGTATCCTCACGCAATTCAGCATAGTTTATAATTCCGCCATTGAAACGACGACGGAGGGAAGTAGGCTTGTAGTATTGGTCTACAAGTAAATCAACGATTGAATAACCTCTCATTATTTGTATTCTCCTTTCGAGATAAGTTCATCTAGCATTTTTGCTAGTGGGTCTATTGGCTCGTCTGCCAAATAGTTTTCTAATTCTAATTGTTTTACGAAGTCTATCATTTAGATACCTTCCAATCTGTCCACATTGGTAGACGCTCAGGGTCGGTATCGTTATACCAACGCTCTATGTTTTGTTCACAATCCATGCAGAATGTGAATTGGTCATCTCCAACTTCGGAGATAGCAGATACGAATGGATTGTGCTCTTTGCACATTGTAATTGTTGAATTCATTTGAATTCCTTTCTAGTTTGAGAACCTTTCTCAACTTTCTTTATAATGGAATTATAGCAGGGGGGTCTGACATTTACTGACGGGTAATGCCACAAATCGGACATTTTGAAATGTGATACAGGTCATGTGGATAACTTGAGCGTAAAATCCAGTGTGATGTACATCATGTGCATAAACCTGTGGAGGACACGCCCGACCTCGGGGGCAGCAAAATTTTTAACGAAATGCAAATACATTTCGCTAAAAACTTTTATTTTTTTTATTCGTTTTCGTTTTCGAAATCCAAAAATTCTTGAAGTCCAATTCGATAAGCAATTGGATCAACTGCTTTCAAAACTTGCGAAGCTAAATAAGTCAACGCACCAATTTCAACAACAGGACAAAATTCATCTAAGAATTCGTCATAGCGATTTTCGTTTTCGATTTCGATTTCAAAATCAAATTTTGTTTTGTTTGAAATAATTGTTTTCATTCTGAAACCTCCTCAACATGAAAAGCGTTGAACTTTTCCAATTCGTTTTCGCTTAGTGGGCGAAGTGATTTATTGAGAGCAAAGATTGCTTCCAATTCTGTTTCTGTTTCGCATACATACGAAACTAATACATTGAATTTAGTCATAATTATCTGACCTTTCTTTTAGAGGTTACAGGCAACGCCTGTGCTATGAACACCTTGTTCATAGTGTCCCTTAGCAATACAATTTTTTGCTAAGTTATGAAACGAAATACATTTCATTTCGTGGTAAGCGATGTAGTCCTTATGAACTACCTTATCGCATTGTTGGCAGAAGTGCCATTTATGATTATCCTTGCGGATAACCTTGTTATCTACGATTTCGTATCTATCTACGAATTTTTTAGAGTGTGAGCAATCGTTTGCTATACACTTATTTACTTTAGTGTTAGTCATTTTAGAACCAACCTTTCTTTTTATCTAATACCTAAAGGCTACCATGCCCCACTGACAAAAAGGGGGGTTACTGACCAGTATTTCTAAATTATTTTTGTGATAAAAATCACAGTGTTTTTTTGCGTTTTCCACATAGTTATCCCCAGACACGCCCGAGTGCGGGGGCCGCAAAATTTACGCAGCTTGTCAAGTTAACACGCCGAATAAATTTTGTTTTTTATTTTTTTTATAAAGTAATTAAGATCCCAAAAATTGTACAAAACAGAATAAAAATAAAAAGTTCTTTCATTTTGTACAGGCCTCCCAAAACTTTTGAGAATCAAATCGTGGATTATCTTCTTCAAACATCGAAGCAAATTCATCTACTAAATCTTCATAAGTAAAACTATCAGCGATTAAATCTTTATAGGATGAAAGAATTTCGGCGGTTTTTACGTAGTCTTTACGTGTCATCATTTTAGTTTAGTCCGTTCTCTCGTAGGTCCTTGATTACTAGAATTAGTAGGGGAATGGTAACGCCTGCCAAAAGTAATTGGACGGCGGTAGTAAGTAGTCTATTCATTAGTAGTCTTCTCCAAACATTGCTAGGATTTCATCCACCTGTTCATCTGTTAGGTGTTCTGTCTCTATAGACTTAGAGAAACCGAAGAAATCTTCTTCCTCTTCCTCTACAGTGTCTTCATCTAAATAAGTGTAGGCATCTGCTACATCTGCTTGAATTGTGTCCCACTTAGAGACCTTGCTATTATCAAAAGAGTACATTAGTTCTGTTCTACCTTTCGCATATGTGCTACAACATTTTTAGAAACCTTCTGTAGTTCTGCTACAAAAGTTTTCATTTCTTCAGGGGATGAGGCGGTAAAGTTAGCGCCTAGTAGTTGAGACCCGTCCCAAATTGAGTAAGTAATTGTCATTTATTTATTTCCTATTCTTTTAGTTTTGTTTATTGAGATTATTGTATTGTATAGAGGGGATAAAAGTCAAGCCTATTTGGTGTGAGGTTACTCACACTCACCGCAAGGGCATTGAGGGAACTCTAGTTCTTGCTTTATACGATTAGCAAGAGCCATAACCTTGTTATAGGTATCGGCGGAAGCACCTCTAAAAGATACTACCTTTCCATCTACTACCATTTGAGCAGCGAGGTTAATTCTAGCGTTTAGGTCAAGGTGACCGAACTTAGAGTGGTTAATTTTGTTTTTATCTAGTGTAGTCATTTGGTGACCACCTTTCTTTAGTTTAGTTTATTTTTATTTCTATTAAATTGTTATGGCTTAAGCCTAGCAGACCGAAGGCGGAAAGTCAAGCCTATTTAGTGTGAGGTTAGTCACACTGGCTAGGGGACTTAGAGTAAGAGTAAGCCATAGCCTCTCTATCGAACCATGCGAACATTTGT
>OCVQ010001916.1_pt1 | contig 14696 bp, 14 predicted proteins | sample 1539061 | NCBI WGS metagenome assembly OCVQ01 (sample SAMEA3355526, study PRJEB22509) | marine metagenome | biome: marine; feature: river plume; material: water | place: USA | collected 2010-08-08 | depth 0.5 m | reverse complement strand
TTTTTGATGGCAATATAATGCAAGTATTATAGAAAAAATTAAACCCGCGAATATACTAATAGCCCAGACATTAAAAAACGAATGCATGTCTGAAACAAATAATTTATAAAGAAATAAAAAGGAAAATGCAACAATTAAATATATATAATTGATATAAAATATCCTATTTTTTACTCTAAATATCGTAACAATACATTCTATAATTAATCTGAATGAACAAATAATACTGATTGACAGTCCATATCTATTTCCAATAAAAAAATGAATTAAAAAAAAAGCAAATCCAGCAAAAATAATATTATAAATAATTGAATATTTAATTAAGAATACTTTGAAAATATCATCATTTGACTTCGAATACCATTTTACTAGAACTTGATTAACACCAAGAACTATAAATGACGAATAAGTTATTGTAAGAAATGCCGAAGTTGAATTTCCAAATTGTACTGGATTCACATTCTTCGCAACACTAAAAAAAAGATATGCATTAATGAAATATTCAAAATATTTCATTAATGTATAAATTAAAACACTACGATTTTTTTGAAGTGGTAAAGTAAAAATGTAACTCTTAAACTTATTGATCATTTTTAATAATTTCCACACCTACATAAAATAAATTTAATAGTCAATACCACAGATAGGGGCATTGTCCTCCGTCTTGTTTTACGCTTATTAATTAAGGCAGAAATACAACTGGACAAGTTGATTCAACTGCCGACGGCAAAAAATCAATAACATATCAAATCTAACGGAAGCGTTGATTATCCTATTACTCCACAAAATCCTCAAAGGTTTGTTTAATATTACCAGAATATAAAATTTCAAGTTTCACAGTATTTCTCATTGAACGGGGACATCTCTATACTTTAATCTGCGTTTTCGCATACATTCCGCTTACATGGATATATTTTTAGGTCCTTTAGTTCAGAGTAATCACAACAAGTGCTATTGTTTCTTACCAGTACAGCATGCACTAGTTTAAAGTGCCGATTTGGTTAATGCATGAGTTACGGTATATTCAAGATTTGACTACTTCAATTATAAAATCAACAACGGCATATCAAACACGTCTAATGAATTGCTTTGTGTGACATAATTTTTTTGAACATTTGAAGGATTCACATTACTTCTAATGCTCAAATGATTTATTTCTATTTTACAGGTAATCAAATGCAGAATTTACTTAAGATTCATATTTCCAATTATACTTATCATTACAATACCGCCAATGTTCTTTTTGATTATAATCAGTTCTGTGATTAAAATCAGGGCGAGGACCTCTAAAATTACTTGTCCATATGTCATGCCACATGCCGACTAACGAGAACCTAATTTCATCGTTTGTAATATTTGTACCTGATTTGTGCACTAATTTACCATCAAAGAATAAAACATCTCCAACTTCCATTTCTAATTGTAGATGCTCATATTTATTAACAATTCCATCATCTACAATTATTTGCGTAGCTTTCCCTGGTATTTCATTCCAACTTTGTTTAGCAATCCCTTCTTTATGACTCTTTGGGGCAATCCAAATTGTTCCATTCTGAATTGTGGTATTTCGAATCATGGGAGCCCAAGTCTGAAGGTATCTAGATTCTGGAATAGTATAAAAAACCTCTTGATGCCAACCATATGTCCTTCTTTCATCAGCTGGTGGATCAATCCTAACACGATTTGTCCAACCGTACAAAGTACCTGACTGCTCAATACCTAAAAGCTCCTTCGTTAACTGTTCTATTTTCGAATTCGAAATTAATTTTAAAAATGCGGAACTGTAGGAAATAATATCATACCCCTCACCAATTATTTCTTTATCGAAAATAAAGCAATCTAACATCAGATAATCTAGATCTTTTAAGTCATCTTCTATGTTTACGAGATTCGATGACTTATACTTTTTTCTCAAGGGTACTGAAAATTTAAGCGCAAGACTTAAAAATACATCATAAAATAGCACAAACATCCTGTGTTTATCCTCCCTAGAAAATAAATTTTTTTCTATATAGTAACCGTTTTCTTCGAAAAATAATTTCTTCATACTAATTTTATGTTAATCATTTAATCCATTTAGTGCAACGTTATGTCTCAATTGCCAAATACCGTCAGAATTTTTACCCCACAAATGGGGTGATCTAAAACGATCAGCGAGTCCGTTTCTAAAATAATCAGGATCTATATCCAAATACTTCATCACCTCATCAAAATAACGATCCGGAAATTCGCCATCAAATCTTTTAACTAACGCAACGCCATCTTCACGTGTTAGATGTAAATTTCTGATTTCTTGGGATGCATCATATGTAGCACGCCCTATACCAAATTTGATATAGGTTGTATAATAATGCAGATCGTCAATTTTATCATCAATACTGTTATACTTACTATATGTTCCCTGTGTCCTGAAAGGGCGCGCTTTAAATCCAGTATTTTCAACTGCATAGTAATATACTTCTTGAGGTGTCCATCTTAAATAATAGCCTAAATAATGTACTTCAATTTTTGATCTTTCTAATTCTGCCCCATCAGCAGGTAAAAAAGATAAAAGATCATTCAATGGTACATCGTACTTTTCTTTAAGTTCGCGTATGGATACGCCACCCAAATAAATTTCATCTAAATTTTTATAGCTATAATATGATTTGTCTCTTAATGATGATGCATTATCAGCAATTGGGTTACCATACTCCGCTTCGTTTTCTCCGTAAAATATCAAAGGGATGCCATACTTAGCTGCGATTTTAGGAGCCAAGTTTTTTTGACCTAAAATAAACGTTTGAAAAGGGTGATATAAGTTTTCAATTGACAGCTTGGTTAGCAACTTCATTGTTTTACCATTTCTGTTAAATGATATATTATCAAACCCGCTATCTATCCAATTTTTCCAATTTTGATAACCATACTCAGTATACAATATTGGCGGCCACGTTACCGTTAACGGATTCATGCCGTATTTATATTTTAAAACGTGAGCCTGATATGCACTGTCTTTACCACCGCTGCCGGGTACAAGGCAGTCGTAACTACCGTCTTTACTCCTATGCTTATCAAGTAATTTAATCAACTCTTCTTCTCGTTGATGCCAATCTATGCTCTCTTTTACTTCGGCATTACGACACGCATCGCAAACCCCATCTTCATCAAAATTTAGAGTCGTTTTCTTGCTGTTTTTTGTATGCTTAAATTCAATTGTCGATGCAGGGCGCTGATTGCTCATCACACACTTTCTGCAAAATTTCACCTCCTGAGGCAAGCCATAATAAGCTTCAAAATTCTTTTTTTCTTGGTTCATCAATTATTGTTTTAGATTAATTGGTTAAGTATCGCCCAGTTTTTATATATTTTCAACCCGTCGCTTGCGCTTTTCTCTGGATGAAACTGGCATGCAAAAATATTATTTTTTAATATACTTGATGCATATGTAATATCAGCGTAAATGGTTTTTGTAAGTATCACGTCTACATCATCAGGCTCTATATAATATGAGTGCACAAAATACATATTTTCACCATCTTTTATATCATATAACGGTGACTTGGCCCACAAATCGTTTGATGGTTTATTTATAGCATTCCAAGCTATTTGAGGCACTTTTATCAATTCACCTTGATTACCAGTATTTGCAAACCTTTTAACTTTACCAGGAATAATATTTAAACCGTTACTTGATCCGAATTCTTCACTATCAGTAAATAACAATTGCAATCCTAAGCATATGCCTAGAAATGGTTTCCCACTTTCTATAAACGTTATAATTACTTGAGTTAAACCCAGCCTATTCAAATTATCCATGGCATCTTTAAATGCTCCTACACCCGGCAATACTATAGCGTCAGCGTCTAAAATATCATTTGGATCAAGGCTAATTACAGGTTCCAAACCTATGTTTAACAAGGCATGTTTAACGCTAAATAAGTTACCTAACTGATAGTCAACAATTATTACTTTTTTACTCATAAATTTATATATTATAGCCTTACGGGTACTCCCCCTTTTTGCATTGCAAATTTAATATTTTCAATTGTGCAAGGCTTGATCTTTCCATACGTTTTGCCACTTTTTAAAAATGACACATTACCCTCTTCTTTAAACTCGTCATCATGGCTTTTCTTTGTGATAAAGTCATAATGAAGAACCGATGCGACTGAAATAGCATCCACCCTACCTTCCTTTATAACTTTAACCGCGTCATCAGGAGTGCCAAAACCACCATGAGCAATAACAGGTATTGAAACAGCCTGCGAAATTAAATTAATTAATTCAATATCAAACCCTTCTCCAGTCCCTTCTTTGTCAACAGAAGTAATAACCAGTTCACCTGCACCAAGTTCTTCAACCTTTTTTGCCCAGGCTAAAACCTCAATGCCTGTGAATTCACGCCCATTATCGGTATAAGCAAGGTACTTTCCATCAGGTTGCTTAATAGCTTCTATAGCTACTACAATTGTAGACGAGCCAAAACTTAAAGCCGCTTTCTTTATAAAATCGGGGTTGTTTATAGCTGCCGTATTTATTGATACCTTATCTGCACCTGCACGCAAAATTGATTTGATATCATCAATGGTCCGTATCCCCCCTCCAACAGTAAGTGGTATAAATATTTCCTTAGCTGTTTTGGTAATAATATCACTTAAACTGTTTCTATCGTACAGGCTTGCAACCGCATCCTGAAAAAAAAGTTCATCCGCACCATTTTCGTAATAGTATTTAGCATAACGCTCTGGCTTTCCCAATACTCTTAAGCCTTCGAGATGTATACCTTTCACCAAATTGGGTCCTTTAATATCTAACCTTGGAATTAGTCTGATTTTATTCATTTCGATTGTATAGTTTAAATTATGGTCCATCCTCCGTCCACAATAATATTTTGTCCTGTTATGTATTTGGCCTCATTTGATAACAAAAAAGATGCTACAGGTGCTATATCGTCAGGGTTTCCTAACCTTCGCATAGGCACTTTGGCTTCATATTTGGCAACAAACGATGGGTGCTGACTATCGAAAATACCCCCAGGAGATAAACAATTAACCCTTATACCTTTATGCCCGTAATAGGACGCAAGATATCGGGTAAGATTTATTAACCCACCTTTTATAGCCGAATAAGCCGCAGGAGATGTACCGCCGTAGTCCTCATAAAGGGTAAAATCATTACCAACAACGCCGTAAATAGAGGCTATATTTACTATAGTACCTTTGTTTTGTGCTGCCATAACTTTGAGCACCTTTTGACAGCAAACAAAATAACTATTTAGTTGCATATCTACATTAGCTCGCCATGATGCTGGATCAATATTTTCAAATTTCATACCCCAGTCTTTGGTTCGGGGGTATGCATTGTTTACTAAACCATCAACACGGCCATATTCGGCAAAAATTTGATCTATGCCTGCTTGTACAGAGTCATCATTAGTAATATCTACATTAATTGTCCCGGCCCGCAGGTTAGTTTCAACATTAACATCTAAATTAATTACTATTGCTCCTTTGCGCTCAATATCAGCTACAATTTCTTTACCAAGTAAACCGGAGCCACCTGTAACAATAATAACTTGGTCATTTAGTATCATGTGCCCAAACAAATTTTAAGTACAGCATACGCATCTTTTATCGTATTAAAAGTATTGGTGTTGGATTTAACACAATTGATGAAATACTGCATTTGTTTTTGATAAGTATCAGCTACTACCTGATTTGATGAAAATACAATTTCATTGTCGCAGCTAACCTGATTTTTTAATAAATCAATATTCCACGTCACATCTTCAAAAACAAGCTCTAAGGTTCGTTTAGCATCTCTTCTGTAATAATTCAACACCACACTTGCACAAAAACCATCATACGCTAATGTATAGTTTGCATAGTCATATGATGGTATAGCCAGCGAAGATCGGTTTTTAAACACCCGTGTTACGTCATCAGGCATGCCAAATAACCAGTATATGTAATCTAACTCATGAATCAAATCTATATGTACCCCACCACCAAGTTCGGCATTGGCCGAATATGTTTCTCTGAAATTGATACAAGGTCGCCAATCAGGTAAATAGGAGCCGCAATACACGTTAACTTCATTTATCTTTTTAGTTTGTGTTGTATTAAGTTTATTTTTAACAAAATTAATACAACTTAAAAAACGTAAATTACAGGCAACATAGGTTAAAATTCCTTTTTCATTAATAGTCTTAATTTCATCTTTAATATTTAATGATGAGTGTACCGGTTTTTCAATAAACATTGGTAAACCATAGCTTGCCATTTGGGCTATTACTTTCTTATGCTCTGATGTTGGGTTAGCTATGATAACGAAATCAAACGCAGATAATGAAATATCATGTATACTGTAGATATTAATTACATCCAAATATTTCTCTGCTTTTGGTTGGCTCCGCAATGCAAATATTTCACTACTTGGTTCAATAGCTTTAATAGCTCTTACATGCTTTTTACCTATTGAACCAAGGCCGATGACAAATACTTTCAAAGCTTAAAATCCAACTTATTATTTTCTATTAAAAAAGCTATTACTTCAAAATCTATCGGATGGTCAAGGTCAAAGCAAATATGTGGAGTTTCATATATTATTGATTTATCTGTAATTGCTCCTTTAAACCCTAAATCAAAAAATGCCCGCTTGTAGAAATAAAAGGAAGCATTCATATCATATACTTTAGGTGCCGATTGGCGAGTTTGCACTGGGCCTTCCAGCTTTTTTATCTGCGCAAAAAAACCATTCTCCTTTTGCTCAACCATGTTAAAATATGGATTTCTGTTGGCAGAACTTACTGAAAATAGGTTGATAGCCTCATCATTTGCCTTTATTAGGTCAAAAGCTGCACATAGGTCTTCCACACTACGTAATGGCGATGTAACATCAAGGTCCAAAACATAATCGTATTTAACACAATCGTTATTTTCCTTCCACAATAATATGTCATATATCGCATCAATTTTACCTGCCGTATCACTTGCTAAATGTTCAGGACGACGATAGCTGGAGGTCACTCCATCTTTTTTTACAACTTCTGCTATTTCTTCCGAATCGGTAGATAATATTATATCCGCGCCATTAAAAATTGTCTGGAATTGTTTGGCGACAGAAATAGAATAGCTGATCAATGGCTGTCCGTTTAACAATTTAATGTTTTTACCTGGTATACCTTTTGAGCCGCCCCTGGCACATATAGTTATTAGCATTTTCATATTGCCGACTATAAATGACGCATAATTTCTTTAGCCTTGTTATAATCATCATGCGCTCCTATATCAATCCAATACCCTGTTATGGGGCTATGAATTAATTTGCCATTTGTAGCAATAATAGCGTTCATTAGATCAGTTGCATTCCAAAAAGAATTTTTTTCAATATGTTTTACGCTTTTTCTATTGAAGATATATATGCCTGCATTAGCATAATAGCTCCTTTTTGGCTTTTCTTTGAAACCGGTTATGCAGTTTTCATTTAATTCCATAATGGCATATGGAATATCAACCGAATATGGGGTTGAGGCTACAGCCATATCAGCCTTTGCATTTAAATAATTTAAATAAAAATCTTCAAAGTCTATACTAGTAAATACATCAGAATTTAATACCAGTATATCATCCTGTTGAAAACTTTCTATAAGCGATAAACAACCAATAGTACCCAAAGGAGCATCTTCCTCAATATAATTTATGTTGATGCCCTTAGATGACCCGTTACCAAAATGAGCTATAATTTGATCAGATAAATAGCGTACTGAAATAGTTATTGTTTCAATACCGTAAGATATTAAGCGGTCAATATTATGCTCAATAATTGGCTTATTGCCTAAAGGCAACATAGGTTTTGGTGTATTATCGGTAAGGGGACGTAGTCGTTCTCCGCGTCCACCAGCCATTATAACTACATGTAACGGAAGTATTGATTGCAAAACAGATAGATCATAAACCCTTTCGATTTTACGGTCTTTATTCAATTTTGGCAATACCTTTATACCTGCTTTTTTTAACTTTCGGATTTCCTCAACATTAATATTACCATCTATAAAATTAAAATTTGGATAACAAAACTCAATAATTGGAGTATTTACAGTTAATCCTTTTATTAACCCTCGCCTAATATCACCATCTGTTACTGTACCTATTAATCGCTCGTTTTCATCAAGGACAAAAAGTGTTTGATTTGACTTTTCAATGTCAAGCTTTTTTAATGCTTTCAAACAGCTTTCTTGTTTATCAATAATGTAGTTAGTAAAGTTTTTCATTTAAGCTTTTTAATCACAGTACAAATGGCTTGCGCTGCGTTATGTTTAAAATATATGTTTTTGCCCTTATATACCAAATCTTGCTCTATTTGTTTTACAGCGGCAATTATGCTTTGGTAATCAAAAGGCGAATTTATAATATTATTACTTTGCTGCCTACCTTTTTGACGATCGCCAAGATTGATTACCCATTTTTTCAATGATGCAGCCTCAATAATGCCACTTGAAGTATTACCTAATAAAAATACACAATACTTCATGGCCGTAAAGTAACCTTGCGCACCCAGATTTTCGCAACAGCTAATACGGTTATCAGTTTCGGCAGGTAATTGCAAAAATCTGTTACGAATAATCAAACTGCTGGTATCGGCATTAGGAAGTGTTATTAATACTTGATAATTTTTTAATGCTAATAAACTTTTTACCAATTCATCAACATACCCGGCATTTTTTTCGGGCGATACTGTTTCAGGGTGAACAGTTAACAAAATTGTAGGTAAACTTAAGTCTATATTAAAACGATCAAAAAACTCGTTTATACTTAAAAAAGGTAAAGACTTGATATTATCTAAACTAAGCGAGCCTACATTAAAAATATTTTCTTCAGATTCAGTCAATTCAGCAACACGGGTGCCATGAGCCCCGCATGAAACAAAATGCAATGTACTAGCAAGAGTAATGGAATGCCTGAAAATATTATCAATAGCACCTAAAGTTTTTTCTCCGCCATGCAAGTGAGCATATTTTATTCCGAAAGGTATACCTGCAATTACCGCGGCAAACATTTCATACCTGTCGCCCAGGCTAAAAACCAAGTCAAACTCATTTTGGTGGTCTTTCCAAAAATCAGCAAACTTTAAGGTGGTTAAACCCATCACATTAGCAATATCGTGTGGGGTGTCACCTTCAATCATGGTTTCTATTTGATATCTCACTTCAAAACCATCATTCAAAATATTTTTGAGTGTGTAACCATGAAAATTTGATAGATGGGTTCCAAAGGCTATTATAGTCAACTCAAAAAATTCATCGCTTTGAATTACCTTTAATAATGGAAGATAAATTCCATAATCAGCTCTAGAACTAGTAAGAACTCCTAAGCGTATCATTTTAAATAAAATTAAAATTTAACTTTGTTCCAGTAGTTATATCTGTTTTAGCAATTTTCCCAACTACTTTTTCTATATCCATTGGCGAAATTCCATCTCCAGGCCGTAACATCACTAAATCTTGTTCCGTAATAATACTTCCTTCCTCAATATCTCTTGCAGCGTGAATACTTTTCCTGGCAATTGCCATATTTTTTAATTCACTAGCAGAAGGCTGTTTTAAACCCGATCCCATAGCCATTTCAATATTTCTGATTGACTTAACCATTTGTATTAATTCTTCGGGCTCTAAGGACGCGGCATGATCAGGGCCCTTCATTGATCTATCAAGAGTAAAATGCTTTTCTATTACCTCAGCGCCTAAAGCTACCGCAGCAACAGGAACTTCAATACCAAGGGTGTGATCAGAGTAACCAACACCAACTTGAAAAGAATTTGCAATTGTTTGCATTGCGTTCAAATTAACATCGCGCATTGGTGTTGGATATTCAGTATTACAATGTAAAACCACTATTTCATTTTTATCAAATCCATGCTCTAAGAAAACGTTTATAGCCTGCTCAATATCAAGCAAATTACACATTCCGGTAGAGATAATTACTTTATCAGCGAGTTTAGCTACTTTTTTTAAATAAGGTAAATTCGTTATTTCTCCAGAAGGTACTTTAAATAAACGCAAACCTAATTGATGTAACAAATCCAAACTTTGAAGATCAAATCCGGTTGAGAAAAATGCTACTTTCTTTTCTTTGCAATAATCAATTAATTCATGATGATCTTCAAGAGTTAATTCTAACTTTTTAAGCATTTGTAATTGGGTATCATTGCCACCTGCATTTACTTTTTGATACTCCGCCTTTTGGGCGTTTTTACTTACTAAATTCTCAGCCTTAAATGTTTGAAATTTCACATAATCAACCCCAGCTTCAGCAGCAACATGAATAAGCTTTTTTGCCAGATTAATGTCGCCATTATGATTTACTCCAGCTTCTGCAATAATTAAAGTATGTTTCATCAAAAATTTACTTTGCGGGATTTCCAAATATTGTTACTCCATTGCCAACACTTTTAGTAACAATTGCTCCCATGCCAATAACACAATTGTCTCCAACAGTTATACCATTTCTTAATATTGCACCACTTCCAATAAACACGCTATTTCCAATTTTTACGCCACCATTAATAATGACTCCGGTTGAAATATGGCAATGATCTCCAATTGTTGAATCATGCTCAATTAATACTCTGTCATTAACAATACAATTTTCGCCAATAAAAGTATCTGTTTGCAATATAGTACCATGCATTATAATAGATCCTTTTCCGATAATTGATTTTTTTGAGATTATAGCGTTACTTGATTTTACTGTTGCAAAAGCAGCATTTAATCCTTTTAATTCATTGTACAATCTTTCCCTAGTTGTTGAATGTCCCAACTGTCCAATTGTTATTAAAAATTGTGCCTCATGAACATATTTTGAAACCTCTAGATCAGACCCCAAATACTCTATACCATAAGAGTCGCTCAAAGTTTGTTTAACATCTAAATAGCCTTTTAATTGCCAGGTTGAATCAGATTCAATCACATCTAAACATGCTTTTGCATGCCCCCCACCACCAACTAAAATTATTTGACTTTTAATCATTCTATTTATCAGGACGATAACTACTTGGAATATTTATCAATCGTTCTTCAACCCAAATTGAGTTAGTTAAATTATCTATATAGCAATTTTTAAACATTTCAAGCTTGTGCATCAGGGTCCAGGCTGGCCTTGACATTACTTTAGCCGCATTTAATTCCTCTAAAACTTCATTGCGCTGAGTAATATTCTCAGCTAAAATTGCGTTTAGCCAATAATTGGATCTTGCACCAATTGGTTCCTCAACAAACTTATATTGAGATCCTTCAAAAAATTCTTTATATAAAGATGCAATTTTTCTTTTATCCTCAATAAAAGTCTCAATTTGTTCTAATTGAGCACAAGCCATTGCCGCATTTAAATTTGGCAGACGATAATTATATCCAATATGATCGTGCACAAAATCCCATTTATGTGGAACTTTTGCTTGAGTGGTTAAATGTTTCCCAAGCTTTCCTATCTTTTCATCGTTTGTGATGATAACACCACCACCACCACAAGTAACTGTTTTATTTCCATTAAAGCTGAACGCAGCAAGTTTGCCAAAATTTCCAGTATGTACTCCGTTTAAATAAGAACCAATTGACTCTGCGGCATCTTCTACTAAAACTATGTTGTATTGTAAACAAATTTTTGCGATTTGCTCAATTTTCACAGGGTGTCCAAAAGTGTGCATCGGTACACATGCTGAAATTCTTCTTTTTGAAATACTATGAAAACAAAAACCATTTTTCTGGTATGTATTTTCTTTAAGAAAATCCTCTAAAGATTCCGGACTCATTCCTAAAGTGTCTTTATCTATATCAACAAAAACCGGCTCAGCATGTAAATAAGAAATTGCATTACAGGTTGCAATAAAAGATAACGCCTGTGTTATAACCAAGTCATCCTTTTTTACTCCTGCCAAAATCAAAGACATATGCAGAGCTGCTGTTCCATTTACAGTTGCTATTGCATATTTTGAACCTGTGTATTCCCTTATTTGCTCTTCAAACTTATCAACAAACTTTCCTACAGATGACACAAATGTAGAATCGATTGTTTCTAAAACATAGCTTTTTTCATTCCCATTAAATGAAGGAGCATGTAACGAAATAAAGTCATTTGTACTATAAACAGATTGAATAAATGATATTATCTCTGGATAAGATTTATTCATTATATATTATATATATTGGACTTATACTGTTTTAGATTTTCTCGATTTTTAAACCATTCTATAGTTTTTGCTAATCCTTGCTTTAAGTTATGTTCTGGCTTCCAATCTGTTTCTTTCAATATTTTCTGATTTGAGCCAAATAGTCTAAAAACCTCAGATTTTTGTGGCCTTAGTCTTTGCTCGTCAGAAATGATTTTTGCACCCGGGCTAATTTGATCAATCAGCTCTTGCGCCAACTCACCTACGGTAATTTCTGATTGTGTAGCAATATTACAATCAGTTCCAATAAGGCTGTCAGCATTAGCAATGGCTATAAAACCCTTAACTGTATCTTTAACATATAACAAATCACGAGTGGGTGTAATATCTCCTAAACTAATTTCTTTATAACCATTTAAAAGCTGCGTTATAATTGTTGGTATAACTGCACGGGCAGATTGACGTGGCCCATATGTATTAAAAGGGCGTACAATAGTTAAAGGTAGATCAAAACTTCTGTAAAATGAATCAGCTATACAATCTGCGCCTATTTTGCTTGCCGAATAAGGCGATTGGGGCTGACGTGGATGATTTTCATCAATTGGAACATATTGAGCTGTACCATAAACTTCTGAAGTAGATGTTACTAAAACACGTTCAACACCTAAGTCCTTAGCAGCTTGAACCACATTTAGTGTTCCTTTTACATTTGTATCTATATATGAGTCAGGCGAATGATAGCTAAATGGAATAGCAATTAGAGCAGCTAAGTGATAAACAACAGAACAGTCTTTCATCGCTGTTCTTACACCGTTAGGGTCGCGAATATCTCCTGCAAATATTTCAATTTGTGACAGGATGTCTTTTGGAAGACTATCTAACCAACCCCAAGAATTGAATGAATTATAGTAAACAAAAGCTTTCACTTTATACCCATCAACTATTAATTGCTCTACAAGATGGCTACCAATAAATCCATCAGCTCCGGTAACTAGTATTTTATTACTCATTTTTATAAATTATAATCTTCCATCAATTTGGTTTCGATCCAATATTGCTTTAATATCAAAAACTACACAATTCTCTGATTTTTTTAATTCACTCATATTCATGTGAATAAACTCATCATGAGCCACTGCAAGAATTACTGAATCATATTTTAATGGGGTCGAAACTAGGCTTATTCCATACTCATGATTTACTTCATTTGCATCAGCGTGAGGATCATAAACATCAACACCTAGTCCAAATTGAATTAATTCATTGTATATATCTATTACTTTAGAGTTTCTGATATCAGGGCAATTTTCTTTAAAAGTTACTCCAAGCACCAAAGCTTTTGCTCCTTTAATTGTTATCCCTTTTTGAATCATCAATTTCACTACTTTATTAGCAACAAATAAGCCCATATTGTCGTTAACACGTCTTCCACTAAGAATTACCTGTGGATGATAACCAAGGCTTTCTGCTTTATGAGCTAAATAATAAGGGTCAACACCTATACAGTGGCCACCAACTAAACCTGGTCTGTATTTTAAAAAATTCCATTTTGTACCTGCTGCTTCTATTACATCATTAGTGTCAACACCCATGCGATCAAAAATCAAGGCTAACTCATTTACAAATGAAATATTAACATCTCGTTGCGCATTCTCAATAGCTTTAGATGCTTCGGCAACTTTTAAACTAGGTGCTTTATGTGTTCCTGCCTCAATAATGCTACTGTAAAGACCATCTACGATATCAGCTATTTCTGGCGTTGATCCAGAGGTCACTTTTTTAATTTTAGTTAAGGTATTTACCTTATCGCCTGGATTGATGCGCTCTGGAGAATAACCGCAATAAAAGTCAAGATTGAACTTCAAGCCAGAATATTTTTCTAAAACCGGAACACAATCCTCCTCAGTACAACCAGGATAAACTGTAGATTCGTAAATAACGATATCGCCTTTCTTGAGCACCTTACCTAACATTTCTGAAGCTTTGAACAAGGGGGTTAAGTCAGGTGCTTTAAATTGATCAATTGGAGTAGGAACCGTTACAATAAACACATTGTAGTTTTTCAAATCCTCGACATTAGCAGAAAAATTCAAACCGAAACCAAGATTAGATTTAGCAAATTCCATTGCATTTTTCATCCCTACAAGGTCCGCTTCATTGGTGCGGTCTGTCATAAGATTCAGCTCTTCAATTCTGGATTGATTGATATCAAAGCCTAAAACCTTGTATTTTTTACCAAATTCGATAGCCAAAGGTAACCCAACGTAACCTAATCCAATAATGGCTATTTTTTCTTCGCTTAAATTCATTTTGAAAGTTTAATGATTTTTGCGCACCAATCTGCGCACCAACACCCTTATTTTTACTAATTATTAATCGTTTTAGAAAGAAATATAAAACTATTTAACGCTGTAAATCAATGAATTAGTGATTTACGAATATCTGCAAATACTATTTGGCCGTCTGGACCACACTAATCACAACAACTGAAGAATATAATCATAATTCGACTCATTTAATTCTGAATCAAGAATGACTAGATTTATTTTCCT
>OCVQ010001909.1_pt1 | contig 14735 bp, 22 predicted proteins | sample 1539061 | NCBI WGS metagenome assembly OCVQ01 (sample SAMEA3355526, study PRJEB22509) | marine metagenome | biome: marine; feature: river plume; material: water | place: USA | collected 2010-08-08 | depth 0.5 m | reverse complement strand
GTAGCCTTATGGGCTAAAAAAACAGCCTGTGACTTATTACCGCGTGAGCTGTTACAGCGCTTACAACAGGCCACTAAGTTGTTAGGGTTGTAGGCTTCAGACTTATCATCACTCTTAGATACTGGCACAATATGGTCAACCGTATCTGCTTCAGCATTACAGTAAAAGCAGGTGTGGTTATCTCTAGATAAGACCTGCAATCTAACCGCCTTGTACTTACGCTGAGAGCGTGGGTCACCACGTCTAGTAGCCATTAGTAATGACCTACTCTCTTATGTCTATCTAAGGCTTTACAAGTATCACCTTTATAAATCCTATGATGAGTAATATATTTAAGTCCTAAGTCTATCTGCTTATATGGATTAGTCTCAGTCATTTTAAGCAGTTGTGGAATACCAAACGCACTACTCTTAGGATTCTTAGCTTTAGGGTTCCAGTTACTTTCTAAACGCCATAGCGTTACTAGGCACCTATAGGCCTTATCATCTAATAGCTTCATATGAGCATAGAGTTTATAGCTCTCTACGTTTGGGTTGTATGCAGTTGCTGTTGTTATATTCATTGTTACTAATGCGCTTACTAGTAAGCATAAGTGTGGCGTTAGCTGATAGCGCTTGGCTGAGCTACGCCTCAGCGGCTCGCCTGCGCGGTACCAGCGTACCAGCGATGTCAAACGAGATGCAATATTAAGCGTAGTGTTGGGCGTGTCTGCACCGTTATTAGCACCTGTGCATAACTCCTGTGGATAACTATTAAGCATCTTTGCCCCATCCAGTACCCTTAAATATGGCACCTACTGAGCCGTATATTTGCCTCATAGTAAAGCCACAACACATAGGTATGTTCACATCGTGTACTGAGCGCTGGGCCTCTATGCGGATGCTGCAACTAATGCACTCATACTCATACATCGGCATAATCAACCAATAGGCATACGCTCATTTTGCTACATTTGATACATTGTAAGACTTTGACGTTAGGCGGCAGGTTATCGCTAACTATGCGCTCTAATTGGTCTGTTATCTTTTTACAGCTGCGGCACTCAAAGCGGATAATGTCCATAGATAAACTCGTTTCTCTCGGCCTTTTCTACTTGCCATTTAAGTAGTGAGTCAATAGTTATAAGGTAGCCAAAAGAGACGTTAGGCTCAATATTGCAGCTTATATTCCTACCGTACTCTTTTACGGTGTTGATGAGGTCAGATTTAGAGACTATTACCGTTAAATCCTCTAGGACAAAAGCCCAATGCGTAGCCTTAGATACTGATAGGCCTGAAGGCTTAAATCCACGCTCGTTAACGTAGTAACAAGATGTCTCTATGTATATATTGCCTGTCTCTTTCCAGCGCCTATCGCGTTTAACCTCTACCGTCTCCATAGTCAATAGCCGGCGCACCGAATCTTCACCGTCTTGGCCGTAGCGTAGGTCTATATCCCAATCAGACTTAGAGGTAGTCATTACCTGCAATCCTTGCAAAACCATATAATGTTTTCATATGAGTTTTTTTGATAACCAAACTTATCTAGCTGTGTGACCCTGGCGCATTTGTCGCACGTCTCTACCTTGTATTCAGCGATTAACTCACCATCTATAAACAATTTACCCGTCATAGCTTTGAGGTTGATTAACTCCATTTGGCTACTCATACCTGAGGCGCCCATCCTGTAGAGGTTTGCATATACCAAACTGGCTCACATTGAGTAGCCTTGGTCTTTTCTGTACAGCTGTAATTGCCCCATTTTTTATTTGTCTTAGTAGAGAATCCTTCACGCCAAACGCGGGCGCCGTGGATGCACTCCGGCTTGGCCTGTAGGTAAATACCGCCTAGCTCGTTTTTAACTGCCTCTATAGTTTGTGCCACAGGTGTAGTAGCCCATAAATCCTCGCTAGCTGGGGCTACATCCTTAGCGCTTAATGCCTCTACCTTTTCCATATCTTGCTTTGTACTACGAGCTATGCCCCCAGGTGTAAGTAAACCAATTACACGGCCATAAGCTGAGGTAACTGCGTTTTCTACCCAAAAATGCAGGTTTACGCCTCTATCGCTGCGCATCTCAAAGGCATAATCTACGGCGCTTGGTAGATGGTCCTCATACTCTTTGTAGGCTTCAGCCTTAATTAAAATATAACCTTTTGTTATATCTATATCCTCAATAGATGCGACTAAGCGCAAAGTTGGGTACTCCATACGTGCCCTGATAATGCGGGCGTTGACATCCTCGTATCCTTCAAGAAAGTTACTCATTTAGCAGCCTCGGCATCTCTAAGCGCCTTAGCAATATTACGGCCCCGTAGGTAACCTTCACCCAGGCCTACTTTGTAGCCCATTTCATAAGCTGCATAAATAAATAAGCCCATAAATAGGCAAACCATACCAACTACAATAAAGTCTAAACTGTTCATCTTTCGCCCTTTGTTAAGGCCGAGTCGCTACTTATCCGAGTAGCCCTCTCGGCGTGTGTAGTTAAAGTATGAACCTAGCTACTGACAAAAGGCAACGCGACACGCCCTACTTAGCTAGTCTGTCCTCTAGCAACAGCTCATAGATTTTATCTACACGCAGCTCTATACGCTCAACGCGCCCTACTAGGTTATGCCCGCCGTTGCCGTCCTGGCGTAACTCAGTTAAATAATACTTAACAAGATGGCGTACAAGCCCAGCCATAAGCCCTGAAAGGGTAGCAATCCCCAACGCTACCGCTATATATGCCTGGGCTTGTGACATTTACTTAGCGCCTATCCCAAGTTGCTTTTCATTAGGTGCGATTGCCTTTAATACTGGCCCGATTAGCCCCGCAAGGAAAGCATTAGCTAGTACTTTAGGGTCTGAAATCCCGCTAAGGTACAGCGCACCCACGCAGGCAAGCGCTGCACGTAGGTAGGACAAGGCCGCGGCCTTTAGTTGCTCTTTCATTTATTCGCTCTTTTCTAGCCCTAATTTAGTTATTAACTCTGCAACCTTTGCAGGGCCAATACTTATCTCAAAGTGCATCTCGTCTTTTCTAGTCCAATCCCCGCCCCAGGTTAGGCCGTACTTTTTAGCTAGGGCTCTAATCATCGGTACCTTGCTAGCCTCAAACGTGCCTACCTTGCCTAAAGGGTGTTTAGTTGCGTTAAGGTCTATAGCTGTGCCGCTAGCGTGGTTGCTTAGCTTGCCTACTACACCTCGTACGTCTCTGTATGCATAGCCCCAATCGTCAAACGTGCCGCCTTCTATTGGCTCTATTAACTCGTTAAACTCTTTAGCGAAGTTAATGAGCAAGGGCGCTACCTTTTCAACGCAGCGGATTTTTAGGCTTGTGCCCTCAACCTTAAAAGGCTTAACGCCTATCTCAGCCTGCTCCTTAGATGCTGGCCAGCCGTTGTAGCTAGTTTGCATCCTTAGTTACTTTCTTAGTCAAGTGTTCCACTATGAAAGCAACAGTTTCGCTTCATCGGCAGTTATGCCTAATTTTTCAATTAAAGAGTTTTTAAGTACAGATTTTTTATTTTGTTCATCCTGCACTTTTTCTTCAATTTTTGACCATACGCCAATTTGAGCCACTTCTTCTGCGTTCAAATCGCGGCTAGTTTCTGCTCCTGTTTGCACGTCAATGCTAACTTCTTTCATTATCCACCCCAGATGATGTAGTTGCCTGCTGTGTAGTTATTGCCTGTTGATGTTTTGAACTGTATTGATGACACCGCTGCTGCGCTTTTGTATATGCCAACCGAGCTTGCATTAGGCGTATCGCCACCGCTTGAAAGATACTTTTCTTGGACTGTTGCCGTTGTAAATCCAGCAGCTTTGCAATTTTCAAAAACATAAAAACGGCCATTATCGGTATCTGTGCGGGTTTGACTAGCGGCCCCAAACCCAGCATAAAAATAATTTGTGGCAGTTGAATAATATCCTGTAGAAAAAGTTGTTTGGTTATAGCTACCGACTAGCTCATAATTTGCGCCTGTGTCAGAGTTAATTGTAACCATAATGCTTGCATTGTTAGTAGCCCAGGTAAGGCCGTCTAATCTAACTATAAGGGTGTCATAAGATGACAAACCAGTAAGTGAAAGACTTGATGCCGCTGGCATTGTTCCACTTGCAATTTGTGCAATAGTTAAACTGCTTCCTGCTGGCGTAGCCCATTTCAAGCCAGTAGAGGCGGTACTATCCGCCACAAGTGTGGTGCCATTGGCGCCCACGGTGAGGTTATCGAAAGTCGCTGCCCCAGTACCTACAATTAAATCGCCTTTAGCTGCTATTTCAGTAGCCATAGAGTTAGTAATAGTTACCGTGCCGCTTGTGCCGCCGCCGCTAATACCTGTGCCAGCTGTAACGCCTGTGATGTCACCAATAGGTGCAGCAATCCACGCGGCCCCGTCATAATACTCAGTACTGTTTGTATCTTTAAGGTAAGAGTATTGCCCCTCTTGTGGTGAGGTAATAGCTGCAGCTCGGGCCGCCGATGAGGCAAACACCAAAACGCCTTGCATTAGGTAGCCGTTAGTGTCAGCTGCCGTAAGTACCTCGCCAGTAGTAAAGGTCTTAAAACCTAATCCAGCTGCCATAGTCCTAGCTCCTTAATAACTTAATACGCCGCTGTCAAGCAAGCCGTATATGGTTGAGTCTAATATAAAGCCGTCAATAATTGGCTCTAAAGTGGTAAGTGTTGTTTTCCAGCTGTTAGGCGTAATGCTTTGAGCTACGCCAAACACCTGCAAAGTCTTAGTTAGGGTTGAGCCCCCAGGTTGGTTAGTTGTAATAGTTACCGGGTCAAAGTAATCAAGGTCAAGCGCTGCAATTATGCCCGTATTGTAATTATCGGTATAAAGGTCAAGCTGAATAGCATCGCATCTAATACTTGTCTCAGCTCTAGATGCTACGTATGCCTGGGCGTAATCTAGGGCTACTGCATCGGTCTCCATTAGTAGGTTTTGTTGGTTGTAGCTATGCACAAAATACTTATCTATGCTGGGCTGATTTATGGCTACTTGGGCTGTGCCACCTGTGCGGGTAATGCTGGCTGAGTTGTAAACTAGGGTATCGTCAAGGCGCCACACCGCGTTAAAGTAGCTAATATCTGTGCCGTTATCGTTAAATACTGTAGGTGCAGCCCCGGTACTGCCAGCCGTTACGTTACGGTCTTGAAAGACAAACGAGCCAGCGGCATCTACATACAATGCCCCGTACTCGCTAATCTCTACCGTTTGCATAGCTGCAAGGCTTGTGCGGGCTGTGCCAGGGTCTGCCTGCATTGTGGTTAAACCTGCATCTACGTCACGCATAGAGGCAGGCCAGTCAATAGCATCCAGTAGGGCGTTAATTCTTGCACCGCTAAGCTGACCCGCTGAGGTGCCCGCTACGGTACTAATCTGTGCATTTTGTGCGAGTCTAAAAGCATCTACGGCCTGTATGGTGGTATAAACCACATCATTAGCGTTTTTAGGCGTAGTAGTTGTATAGCTAGTAATAAAGCCTGAAAAGATAGGGTAAGTAGTTGCCCCGTATGTAGCCGTAATCTGTACTTTACGCATAGGAGTCAAAAGCTGAAAATAGGGACTTGCCGGGTTTTGGGGGTTGAACGCGCCCACCTGGTCAACGATACGCAGCGATAGGGTGCCCGTTTGGAATTGGTCAGCCTGGGCGTTACGGCCTCTAATAGTTTGGATGCTGTCCACTACGTTAGATACGTCCACAATTACGCTGGCGCTATCTGCTAATACGTTAGTGCCTAATATGCCGCTGTCTAAAATCATAGCTTGAGCAAAGCTAGGGCCAGTACTAAAGTTAATAACAGCGTTTACTACTGGCACGGTCATACTGCTATGGCCCCTGCGTAGGTAGTTGTATAGCCTCGGCGTGCTATCTCATTAAGAGCATTTTGTACGGCATCTACGATTATATTTTCATCGCCTATCGCTCCAGCGTTTACGTTAACTATAACTGTGCCAGCATCACTAGCGCCTCTGTTGCCTCTGCTTTCTTTGAGATATTCATCAACGCTAGAAAAGCCTGGCGGCAACGCCATATAGTTAGTATCACCAATACCACCAGCTCTGCGACCACCGCGCTCGGTTTCAGCTTCTACTATGGTTAGAAAATCATCTAAAGGACTAGTGCCAAAAGTTGAGCCTTTGCCAGCATTACCACCTCTACCACCTACTCCTGCACCTGGCATAACAACACCAGGCATAGTTAAGGTAGGAAACTTAAACTTAGCTAGTAGGTCTAAGGCAGCTTGTAGGTTAGCCAAGTTAATTAAATCGGTAGATTTCATACCAGCTAAAACTCTGTTTATGTCTAGTAGCTTGGCATCTTGCTTTTGCAAAGCGCCTAATATCTTTAAGTCCTCGTTAAGTTTGGCCGTGGCCTTTAGTATTGCCGCCTCATCCTTTGAGGCTATGGCATCTTCTAAAGCAGCTATATCTTGCTTGACTTTTAAGCGCTGTACATCATTGGCTATAGCTAATATCTGTGAGCCGGTAGTAGCTTTACCTAACGCCTCAGCTTGACCAATTAGGGCGGCGTTAATTTGGATTTTGTCCATATCAAAAACGTCTGCACCTTTGCCTAAGGCTAATTGACCTGCCGCTATTGCCTTGTCTAATTTTGCTTGCTCTTTTTTAGCTTTTGTTGTTGCTAGTGCCGCTGCCGCTTGCTCTTTTGCTAATTTTGCTAATTCTTTATTACGCTTTATTGCCTCGTTTTCGGCTTTTTTTCTAGCCGCTAAATCTGACTTTTGAGTATCCTGGCTTAACACGCTTAGAGCCATATTGCCGGCGCCAGTAGCTGCTACTGTTTTACCCCCTGCTTTTCCTCCACTTACGTAATAGGCAGGACTAAAAGCCTTTTGTGCAGCTGTGCCTGTTAAGGCTGATACTGCATTACCTACCTCAGTTACAACGGATGCAAAAGCTGAAGCAAGAGTATCTATTTTGCTAATAAGTCCATCTACGCCCTGGCTACCTGTAATTTTAATCATTGCATCTAAAAGAGCTGTGCCAATAGTCTCGCTAGCATTAGATGTAGCTACACTAAGTTTTGCCATTGAACCTGCATAAGTATCTAAAGCTGTACCACCTGCACCTGCAAAGTTTTGTCTAAGTTTGGTTTGTATTTGAGCAAAATCCATAGACTTTAACTCAGCCTGAGTAAGTCCTAAATTGAGTTGTTTTAATCCTTTTGTGTTGCCTATATAAGCCTGACTTAAAATATCTACAGTACTTGCATAATCCAGGCCACTACCGCTGGAGACATCAAAAGCCAGCTGCATTAACTCCTGGGTTTTAGTCGCTGAGCCGGTAACTGTCGCTAGTTGAGAATAGGCCGGCCTAAGTTGGTCATCCAAAATGGCCGTTTGTTTTTCCATTGAAGATATAAAACTTTCAGCATCAACTGAGGCATAAGCTAAACCAACGTTTTTTAAGTTACTAGCTAATATCTTTTGGGCTTTTTGGTCATCAGCTGCAGCTTTCATCGCAGCTTTTCCATAAGAGGCTATCGCTTTAACCCCATAAGCAACGCCTACTGCTCCAGCTAATTTCTTAGCTGAGCCTGTTAATTTAGTAAGAGCGGTATCAGCTTGCTTAAAAGCTTTTTTGCCTACAAACTCGGCACCAAGATTTATAACTACATTAGGTTCGACTGCCATTATCGGCCCTTCATTATCTCTTTATAAAATCTTAGTTTGGCATTATCTATAGCTTGTAGTACTGCCCCATTAGTCCTGCCGCCGTCCTCTTTCCAAGCTCTAAATATTGCACGGCATCTCATTTTGCGCGTACGTCTGCCGGCGCCTGTTTGATTGCTTGCATCAACAATTCCGCCGTATTGGTTTATAGCTTCAATAAACATATTACCGGCGCCTGGATTGCTGCTCTGTGATAAGCGCTTATCGCTTCCACGTTGAGTACCGCCATAACGGTAATTTTTAACTATAGGGTTTTGTTCACGCCCGTTTGGATGCACTCGGCCTGCAGTTTCATAAATTGTGCCTGCAGCCGATACGTTTACAATGCGAGCTAACGCCCTAAACCCTTGCCGATTAGGTTTGGAGGGTGAAGTTTTATATCCAATACCCGCTTTAGCTGCACGGCTATCCCATTTAGGAAAACGTGCATTTTCTGAGGTTTTACCCCAACCCGATAAAGGAGCTTCACTAGGTATAAAACCTCTAGCATCTTTTACAATAGGCTTTAAGAGGTTTGCTAATTCTTTCCGCATTTCTTTTGCTAAGTCAGGTGTAAATGCCTTTAGAGCTTTGCTTAATTGCTTAGCGCCTATTACCTCTGTTGGCATTTTTCATCTCCTTTGCTCTATCGTTTAGTACCTTGAGCATATTCTTAAACATTTCTGTATCAAGGTCTAGTAAATACTGGGGCGCGATACCTGTTTCTACGGCTAGCTGTGCAACCAGGTAACCAAAACTACCGCGCCCCACTATTGCGAAGGGTCATCGTCCAATACTTCAACCTTAGCTAAGGTATCTAAAAACTCTGCTCCAAACATTGGTACGGTTTGCCCGCTTGTGCGTAAACACTCCCAGGCCAGCCAGTAAACATCTGTTTGGCGCTCTAAATCTCTAAAAACCTTGTGAAACCCTGCCTTAGCGTACAACTCAAAGGCCCACTCGATTTTTGGCGTTATCGGATGCTCCGATACTGTGCCGTCAGCCCTTGTAATCTTGAGTTTTGCCATTGTGTTAGCCCCTTTTCTTTTTAGTTATGGTGCAGTTGTAATTACGATTGGTGAGTTACAAGTAAATGTAATGCTCTGAGTACCAATATCTGCTACAGCGCCGTTAATGTCTGTGGTGTTATTAACCAAAACAGTAGTGCTATATAGAGGATTAGTAGCTGACACTACAGCGCTTGTTTGCTTTAGCGTAAGAGGTACTGTTGTACCCCAGGCAGATTGCAAAGCTGTACGGACTGAGCCGGCACCTGATGCAGAATCATCATTAAGGAAATCTAGAGTAATAGTGCTGGCCTCTAGACCTTTAACAAACTTGTGAGCAGTATCGCCCATAGCTGTTACTTCAAGCTCATCAAAGCTACGGTTAATGGTAGCGCTAGTTGTATTCGTTGTTAACACAACGCTATTTAGCGTAACTTGTACGCCATTGGATAGAAATACGCTCACGGCCTACTCCTCTACTTTCTCTTTAGTTGGTTTTTCTTGTTTTGGCTCTTCATTTTGTTTTGGTACTTCTTGCCCTGTTCGCTTGAAAAAGGCTAAGTCTTCTTCGCTCCACGCCATTTTATTCTCCTATGTCCAGCTGCTAAGTATGGATATTTGTAAATCTGCCGTTAAATAGTCACCTGAAGCAACGCTTAAAACGCTTGGAGCGCTAACAGCGGTAACGTTAAAAACAATAGTGCTAGATGCCAATTTATTAAATACGGCTACTATCGTATCTTCAATACCTATAAGGTTCGAAGCGTTATCGAACATAGGCACAGTCATAATAATTTTGAAATTAGCCATAGGCGAAATGCTGGCATATGAGTTATTGCTAGGGCTTATGTATGGGTCAGCCGGAGCTACAACTATGCTGCTACTTTGCATTGTCGCCGGCGGGTAATTAAATACCGTCCACACGCCGGCGTTAGCAAGGGCTGCAGCAATAGTGCTACGTAAAGTAGTTATAGCGGCGGCCATTAGCCAACCATCGCATTAGGGCTTAAGTAAGGTGCCAGCAAACCGCGTACGGATGCCATTAAAGTATTGCTCATCTTAAATGGGCTAGGGCTATATCCATCTACGCTAGTGCCGCCGTTTTGTGTGCTAAAGCGAGATGTCCAAATATTCTCGGCCAGCATTAAAGCTGCGGCGTTAATTGCTGGGGTATTAGCGTATGTAGCAGTCTTTGTATCATCACCTGTAATAGTGCCGTAAGGCAATACACGCCTAAAGTTTTGATTGCTTGCAGTCTTTGCATATTGGATAAAGCTGTAACCCTGTGGGAATTGCCAGTAATTAAGCTGCATATTAAATGCAGGCAAAAGATTAGCCGTACCCGTGCTAAAAGGAATCGTGCCTGTGATTGTATAAGTACCGTTAAAGGTTGAACCTGCCCCGGCAACCGTAACGGACTCGCCAACAGTAAAGATGCCTGGGTTAGCCACCATCACCGTAGCAACATTATTTACTAACGCAGTACCTACTACTGGCGCACTATCAAACCACAAAAAGCCGTTAATTAAATCTTGTGCGGCTTGGCACGTATCCTCTATCCAGGTATAAGAATCATAAAGAGTACCGACACCCAAAGATGCCTTTAATGTCGCAGCGGTTACATAAGTAGCTGGCATTTTTATACTCCTTACTTACTTAGGTTTGGTAGGTCTCAAAGGGCTAAGAGACCTACCAAACTATTAGTGGGTTTTTATTATGTGAGGTTAAAGCGGCGGATACCACCGGCAATATTTACCATAGTGGCCATATAGCCATAAATAGCAATTTGTACCTGAAGATTAGATACAACGTTAACTGACATATAAGCAGTTGGTGACTCAAAAACTGTAAACGCTTCAGGCGCAATAATAAACGCTGACTCGTCAATAGTTGTTGACACAACGTTACGGTCAACGTATAGGTCTAGGCCCATCACGTTACCCTTAGCCGATGTAGTTGTTGAATTACCGCCGCTGTTCATAGGATTAGCAGCTGAGTAGATTGGTCGGCCAGTTGAATCTGTAGCGCCGAGCAATAGTGACCATTGGCTAGAACCTGCTAGGTAATTCTTAGCAAAGTAGCTAGAACCTGTGTAAGCAAGTGGTGCCTCTGTTGAGATGTATGAAATGATGCCAGCTGATGTAGCTGCTACAGCTGTAGCTTGTGTACCACCGGCTGTTAGAGCTGCAATTACTGCAGCATCGGTTACCTTGAGATAGTTATTTGTTAACTCATTAGTAATCGCGTCATAGAACCCAGGGTCAGAGCGCTCAAGCAATTCAATGCTCAGCGTTTGCATACCTGAGTACTTGGAAATCGTTGAAGTCAAATATTCTGAGACAGCATCGGTATTAGATACCGCTCCGCCTTCAGCTTCAACTGTTACCGTTGGGTAAGTTGTAAACTTAGGACGGTTAATAGTCATTCCGCTAGCTGGCACGGTTTGGCGGTCAACGCACTCAAAAGCTGGACGGCCAAAGTTACCCTGTGTGGATACGATTGACTTTAGATACTGAGTAGGGTTAAAACCTAAACCTGCAGACGAGAAATCATCGGCTGCAGTAACAAAAAGGCGTGATTCTTCATCGCCTAATGATGCTTTTACTTTACGTGCTGTGTACGCGCCCATAGACGTAATATCGTGGCGTACTCTCTGTGAGTTTAATGCACTTGGCATAATGATTTTACGAGCTGCCTCTACTGTAGGTGCAGCCTGCTCTAAGGCATCTGTTGCCTCAGGTGCGTTTTCTTCGGGGGCTGTAGTCACAGCGGCCTCGCTTTCTGTTTCGGTTTCGGTTTCGGTTGTTGTTGTGTTTATTACTGTGTTAGTTGTTGTAACTTTAGTTGATGCTGCTTCTACTGGCGTTACTGGCATATCCCCTACAGCTGCCGCAATTTTTTGCACAGCTGCAGACGGAAAGGCCGCACTTTCGACAAGGCTGACCTCTCGCAAAACTGCAGCCGTGACCAGGAGGTAGTTATCTTTAGGCTCTGATGCGGTAACTTCCACACCAACGGATAGGCCGTCCATCAACTGTTCCTGGGCTAGCAAAATTGCCGTGTCACCGGGCATACTAGAGCTAATCTTAAAGCTCGCGTATAAACCATCGCTTGTACTGTTAATAGTTTTCATACGTCCTACAGGCTTTGTATTATCGTGAGACATCAAAAGTTTAATTTTATTAGGATTCTCTGCGCTAATTGAACCAGGCGCAAATACAACACGGCCTGCACTTGTGTTACCTACTTCGCCATAGGGCGCAATTTTGCCAGCAATAATGCGGCGCTCGCCACTATCTACAGCTTGTACTACTCCACTAAACGTTAATAGCATTAGTGCCGTTCCCTCCATTAAGGCCCATTGGGCTTAGTTGTTCCATACTTTGAGCAGTTTCTAAATCTATTAAACCTAGATTTAACATTTTTTCTATTGCATCTAAACGAGCTGCAGTATCGGCGCGTAGGAATGTTTCATCTAAAGCAAAACGCACTACGTTACCGTGCGCAGTAATATCATCCATAGATAAGCGATTTTCAATAGCGCTAATAAATGGCTGCAGCGAATATGCAACAAACTCTTTACGGCCATCTAAGATATTTTGGTAAGTCATTGAATTATTCATATCCGCGCTTATGTAATATGCGGGAACGTTCATTAAACGCGCTACCTGTGTGGCTAAGTATTGGCTAGCCTCGTTGTACATCATATCTTTAGGACTAAAGCCAATATTTTGCACATCGAGAGTGCTAGTGAGGTAGGCCGTTGACCTGCTACTTCTCGCGGCCTTCCAGGCAGCTAAGATTCCGCTAACTTGTGCTTCAGGTAAATCTGCACCGCTATTTTTAATTACGCTAGTAGCCATAGGTGTGGCAGCTGCAACACTTGCGGCTTTTTCAATATCTATAGCAGCTTGAATTGTACGAGCGCCTGTCTCTAGTACTCCAGGTAACAAAGACTGAAAAGTAACAAGTGAACCAATACCCGACATAGGAGCGCGGGCGCCGTTAACGCTGTAATATTTTACGGCCTCGCCTGTCTCATCTGTTGTAACTGTTACGCGAGTATTAGCTACCCACTCAAAACCGCTAGGCCGTCCATCATCTGCATACAAACTTGTAACGCGCCAATAAGCAACGCCGTAAAATAGTAATGAATCAACTGTGTAAGCAATAGTTACGCTACGTGGCTGGCGCATATCAGGTTGGTCAAGCCATAGTGGAGATTCAAGCTTTACGCCTGTAGATTTTTTATATAACTCTAAATCTATACTTGAGATTACGCCGGCAATTAAGTTACGGCATCTTCCTACTGCGGGTACCTGGAGTGCAGTAAATCTATCCATAAACGGCGCACCGTTACCGCTTGCATAAAGTCCACCGTAGCTATAAACACCAACGCCGTAACCTTGTGACATAACGGCAGGGGCTAGCTGGGCTGTAACATCTTTTTTAGCTATGCCTAAAGTTTGCAATATACCCATAGGGCGAATTGTAGGTTATCCACAGGCAAAACGTTTACTTAACCTTCGGCGTGTCTAGATGTACACCTTAGGCTGAGATATTGGCTTATCAAGATGCAAGGCCAGCATCGCCATACCGATTACGGATGCCACAGAGCCGCTAGATTTTTTGCGCACCACTCTCCAGGCTGAATCGTTGCTTTTAGCTGCTACGGAATCCATAGCTGTGTTAAGGGCCGGCTGGTCACCGTGAACCACTCGGCGGTTATCTATTGCATCCTTGAAAACAGAGCAGGCATTATAAAACTGGGTACCGCTGCAGTCCTCTACTTTAACGCCGGCATTATGGAGCCTGTCGGCAATATGCTGGCCTGTAAACTTGTCAAAGAGTACAAGCTTAGGTAGCCAATCATCACAGTATTGCTTTATGTCAGCTGCTATTTTTAGTTGGTCAATAGCTCGGTCAGATTCCCACGTTTTAACAAGGCTAAGGCCTATGCGCCCATCGGGCATAACGGCCCCTGCTACAAGTGAGGCGTGTCGGCCTGCGTGTGGCTCAATATCAAAAGCAAACATCGTGTACATACCCGGAGCCATAATAAGAGACGTATCGGCGCACTCTTCCCAGCTTCCGGGAGTCCAAGGGCTAGTGTCTGTTCCTATCCATTTGCACAATGTCTCGGTCATAACCGCGGCGTGTGTACTAGTTGCAATAATCTCCTCTATAGCTTCCTCGCTTATGAGAGTGCCTAAAGATGGATTAGCCATAGCCCAGTTTTCTCTATTCCAAATATCACAATTATCCGGGGCGCTGTACTCGTAATAACCAACTGACTTAGGCGGCTTGCTTAGCGAGCGCTCGCGCATCTCATTTAGCACGTGGCTCTCTTTATGGCCGGCGTTGCTAGTGTAAAAACGCTGGCTATTGGGACGTGTGAGCGTAGTTGACTTTACGGCATCTAGGGCCTCTACTCCGCACTCACGTAATTCATCAACCCAAACGCAGTCTGCGCTGAGCCCGCGCGCGGAGTCAGTAGTTGCCGCGACTACTTTTACCTCAGCACCATTTTCTAAGATTATGCGCTCATTACCATTAGTGCGCTTATAGGCCTTGTCTATATTGCCGCCTTTGACCTGAGCTAAAAGGTGTGGGGTGCGTTCAATAATGCCTGCCATTATCTCTAAGGACTTAGAGGCCATCTGTCGCTGAGAGGACATAATCAAGATGTTACGCTCACCAAAACAGAATAAGCCCGCTAGTACGCGCATCCGCATCATATGACTTTTCCCGGACTGCCTGGCGCACACAAATAACGCAGACTTTTTTATAAACATATTTTCATCGTCAACGGCGCACATATCGGTAAGGATTAGTTTTTGCCACTCTAATAATGGCTGGCCAATAGATTCAGCTAGCGCAACTATTTCATCTATGCGTGATTTTGTATCGAGCCAGGGCGTGTTAAGCCGTGGATGAGTTGCCCCTCGTAGCTCTTGCTTAATTTCGGCTAGCAATCGTCTAGCCTGCCTGTAAACCGCGGGTCATAGGGCCTACGTGAACCGTTTCAACCACTTTTGGGGAAAAAGAGGACGAAAAGACAGGGGGGGGAGCCTTATG